>Ga0302319_10000146_pt1 | contig 144420 bp, 101 predicted proteins | sample Bog_T0_2_FD_203319 | JGI IMG/M metagenome (GOLD analysis project Ga0302319, IMG submission 203319) | Peat permafrost microbial communities from Stordalen Mire near Abisko, Sweden - Bog_T0_2 | ecosystem: Environmental > Terrestrial > Soil > Wetlands > Peat | place: Sweden: Abisko, Stordalen...
GCCTCGGCGAGTTCTCACGCAGACACTTTAGCCCTCTATTTTGTGGGTCGTTTCGGCACGACTGAAGTCATGCCCTGACACAAAACGCCTCCCGAATAGAGTTTTTCCGCAGGCTGTGAAGTCGTGCCCTAGGAAGAAACAAGTCCTCCATTAAGCAGCTATGGATGTGATCTGGACGGTGAATCCTAGACTCTGGAGCCGGTTAACGAGTCGTAGGGCTTGCTTGCCTTTGTCGCGGTTGTCGAAGTGGCTTGCGCCGGGGTCCTGGTAGAGGGTGCCGTCTTTGAGCATGTGGTAGGCGGCGGTTAGCATTGAGGCGGCAACAGCTCCGATGGCCTTTTTGGGACCGCGTCTGGAGCGGATGCGCAGGTACTGGGCTTGGAGGTAGCTTCCCTTGGTTCGTGAGGCTGCCCAGGCGCATTGAATCAGCGTCGTTTTCAGCCAGGGTGCTCCCTTTTTCATGCGATTGGATCGGCGCTTGCCGGCGCTTTCATCGTTTCTGGGGCAGAGTCCGGCCCAGCTGATCAGATGGCCTTCGGTCTTGAAGCGGCTCATTTCGATGCCGATCTCCGACACCAACACCTCGGCTGCGAGGCTGCTGACGCCGGGGATGGTGGTGAGCATTTCGATGGCTACACGAAAGGGTTTGACTTGGCCGTCGACCTCCTTATCGATGCGGGCGATGACTGCGTTTACAGCGTCGAGATGGTCAAGATGCAGTTGCAGCATGAAGCGGTGATGGGCCGTCACCCGTCCGCGCAGGGCCGCCTCCAGTTCCGCCTTGGTGGCATGGATACGCCTGTCAGCCAGGGCTGTCAAGCTCTCCGTATCAGTCTGACCAGCAATGATTGCTTCGATCATGCGGCGGCCGGAGAGGCCAACGATGTCGCTGGTAACCGAATCGAGCTTGATGTTGGCATCCTCCAGCGTCTTTTGGATGCGCTGCGTATGGCTGCTGCGCTCGCGCACGAACTGCTTGCGGGTGCGCAGCAGGTCGCGCATCTGCTGGGTCGGCTCGTCGGGCACGAAACTGGCCCGGATCAGCCCATGGGCCATCAGATCGGCCAGCCAGGTAGCGTCGTTGACGTCGGTCTTGCGACCGGGCAGGTTCTTGACGTGGGCGGCGTTGGCAAGGACCAACTGGAACTCGCCATCGGAGAGAATGTGCCAGACCGGCTTCCAATAAACACCGGTCGCCTCCATGGCGATATGCGTACAACCTTCCGCTGAGAGCCAGTCCGACAGAGCCATCAGTTCTTGGGTCGTGGTCTGGAAGGTCTTGACGACGGTTGTAACCTTGCCGTCCACCATCAGGCCACCACCGATTCCTTGTGCACATCCAGACCGGTGCAATGAGGGTGCAAAAGTTCCATCGCTCCTCCTTATGCGCCGCTGGCGTGGAACCCCTATCAATGAAATCTAGGAAGCGTGCTCCGGGGCCGGAAGACAGCCCGTGGCGACAATCCGGGGTGCTCAAGGGCTCCGGGTCCAACTAAAAAACGGGCTCATGCGCACCAAGGATCGAACGACCTCTGTGCCGATGGCGCTAGAACAATCTACTACAGACTTGACACCCGTTTCATCTCCCGCGGGTCGGCAACACCTGTGGGGAACTAAAAAGAAACAAGGCTCTGTTTTTCCCGCAGGTTGAACAATCCTAACGGAAAGGGCGCGAAGAGCGATGGAACGCGTTTAGCAAGTTAGCCCCCGCTGCGAGGGGTTAGTAAGTTGGCAAGTTAGCGAACGACTGAGATGGACGCAGTTTTATCTCCCGCGGGTGGGCAACGCCGGTGGACGACTGACACAATCTGGACTCATGCGGAGGGTCCTTGGCACGGCGATGACTGTTGGCTCGCTCATTGCCGGGAGATTGGGCCGATGGAGCCGGGGTTGTCGCCTAGCTGCGGGTCTACGCGGAAGTCCCATACGGATTGGTTGATGTCGGAGGCGGAGATGATTTCGACCAAAGCGTATTCGCCGATGAGGAGCGGTTTTTCAGGCGCGATTTTGAGCCAGTGTTTGCCGGGGAGGACCTCGACTTTGGCGGGGACTACGTCCTCGTTCTGGGTGACCGCGCCGGTGGGGCTCATGTGGATGGCGCCGACGATGCGGACGGTGTTGCGCTGGTCCACATGAACGAGGACGAAACCCGAGGCGGCCGAGTGCGCGCCATGCTTGCGGCCGGCTACGTCTTTGGCGCCGCCGGTGTCCACTGTCATGGCGTGGGTGAGGACCGGCTCGGCGTTGTGGCTGACGTTGAGCGACAGATAGATGGCCGGATCGTTGACGTGGAGGTGAACTTTGGCGTGCGCGCCATCGAGATCGAGGCTGGCTTTGGAGCCGGCGAGGGGGTTGAGGGTGCTGAGGCCGTGTTTGGTTTTGGCGTTTGCGTTGAGCTCGGTGGGCAGCAGCTCGACCAGCTCGGGCGTGCCCTGAAAGGTATCCAGCGCAAAGACGCCGTCCTCGTCGGGCAGCTCGAGGCCCTTGGCCACCTCCGGCGTGCTGGCCTTCTGCTCTTCGCGCTCGGCGGCTTCTTCCTTGTCGATATCCTCGGCCTCCTTCATGGCAGGCGAAGGCGCTTCCTCGATCTGGCTGGCGTGGTCGCGCTCCCATTTGCGGGTAGCTTCCCAGTCGACCAGACTGGCGGGCAGCTCTTCCCAATCGCCGCCGCGCTCGACAGAGATGTAGCGGACGCGTTCGCCGACAATCTGGTACTGGCGGACGATTTGATAGGTGCCGTCTTTGAGGATGAGGCGATGGTTGGAAGCCATGCCAGGCACACTGGGCTTGAGGGGAAGCGGCGCCTTAGTCTGGGATGGGTTCTGGGCCGCGGCGGAAACAGCGGACAGCAACAGGATCGCCAGGGAACCGGCAAGCAGACGCCGCAGATGAAGGAGATGAGCCATTGACCCCCAGTTTAGACGAACGAGGGGAGGCTGCGTTTGCGGCAATGTTCGGGGAAAAGCGGGCTAACCAAGAAACCCCGACCCCCTCTCGTGCGTCCAACACTGTGTATCCTTGATGCGGGGGTGTTGTTTTTGGCAGGATTTGAGACTGATCGCCGCGGAAAACGCCGCGCAAAGCTAAGCGCTTTGCCGATTGCGACCGTAGTGTGTCTGATTCTGCTGGCGCTGCTGACCGTGGTCCAGGTGGCGCATATGCATCCGCAGGACAAGGATGCCGATCATTGCCCGCTGTGCATTGCGATGCATACCGCGGCGCCGGTCGCGGTGATGGCTGCGGTGGTGGTGCTGGTACAGGCCGGAACGCCGACGCCGGTGGTTGAGGTGCGCGCGGTGGTTCGGCACTGGGACCCCAAGTTCATTACGCGCCCACCTCCTTTTGGCTGCTAGATCATCTTTCCGGAACATTTCCTGAACGCGTACCCCGTGCCAGCCCTGAACGTGCTTTCGCCGAAGTAAGGCAAAGGCGCCTTGGCAGGTGATTCTATTCAGGTCGGAAATGACGCTCATAGATCTCTCAGGCTTCGCGGATTTTCCCTTCGCAGCCTGATACCAGCAGCCGTCAACAATTCTTTGGAGGTTTTTCTATGCCGTTTACTCGCGGCACTATTTTCCGCAATCTTTTCTTTCTGGGGTTGTTTGTGGCCGCACTGCGCGCTCCTGCTCAGACGGGCAATGCCGGCGCTGTGCGCGGCACGGTTACCGATCCGTCGGGCGCCGTGATCGCAGGCGCAACGGTCACGCTGAGCAATGCCACTAGCGGTCTGAGCCGGACCGTGGTTACCGACGCAACCGGGCAGTTTGCTTTTTTGAATATCCCCTTCAATCCTTACCGGATCAGCGTTTCAGCACCGGGGTTTGCTGCATTGAGCCAGTCTGCTGAGATTCGTTCCACGGTTGGAATCAACCTGAAGCTGGTTTTGCAGATTGCCGAGGCAGCCTCAACGGTCACGGTCGAGGCGGGCGGCGATTTGGTGGAGACCGACTCGACCTTCCACACGGATGTGGACCGCGAGCTGATGGATAAGCTGCCGATGGAGAGCGAATCATCGGGGCTCAGTTCGCTGGTGACGCAATCTACGCCTGGAATCTCATCCGACTCGGACGGGCAAATGCACGGGCTCGGCGACCATGCGGAAAACTCCTTTTCCGTGGACGGGCAGTCGATTACCGACCAGCAGAGTAAGGTTTTCTCGAATCAGATTCCGCTTGACTCTGTGCAATCGCTTGAGGTGATCAGTGGCGCGCCGCCGGCCGAGTTTGGCGACAAGACCAGCGTCGTGATCAAAGTGACCACGCGTTCAGGGCTCGATACGCCGAAACCCACTGGAAACATTTCCTCGTCTTATGGATCGTTTGGGTCCGTGAATACCGGCTTTAATGTTGCAGCGGGCAGCAAGAAAGCGGGCGAGTTTATGGCTGCCAACTTCCTCGATACCGACCGCTTTCTCGATCCGCCGGAGTTCACGGCATTTCATGATCGAGGCAATGAGACTAACGTCTTCAATCGCGCGGATTACCGCATTGACCAGAACGATACTGTGCAGTTGAACCTGGGGTATACGCGTTCGTGGTTCCAGACGCCGAACAGTTATGACAGCCTGAACCCCGCGCAGTTCAACAGCTCGCTGGCTTCGGGATCGCTGCCTGAGTCGGATCAGAGGTCGAAGATCGGCACCTTTAACGTGTCTCCGACATGGACCCACGTCGTGAACGAAGACACGGTGCTGAACACGGGCGCCTTTGTGCGTAAGGACCAGTTCGACTACTATCCGAGCGGCAATCCACTGAGCGATCTGGGGCCGGCGGACTTGCAGCGCGAGACGGTTTCGCAGACGCGCAGCTTGACTAACCTGGGCGTCCACTCCGACCTCTCCTGGAGCCGAGGGCGGCAGAATGTGAAGGGCGGCGCCACGTATGAGCAGACGCTGCTGCGCGAGAGCGATGGGCTGGGCATTGTCGATCCAACGCTCAACGCGCCTTGCCTGACTGCCGTGAATGGCTCTCCGGTGGAAATTGCCACAATAAACAGCACATCGCAGTGCGCGGCCAACGGCTATGTTATCAACAATGCGGGAGACAACACGGCGGGAACTTATGCTGTATATAACTCGCTGCTGGCCTCCTACGATCTGAGCAGGCCGACGCCGGCGACAACGATTTTCCGTTTTCAGGGCCGCACCGACGTGAAGGAACTGGCGCTCTACATCCAGGATGCGATCACGGCAGGAAACTGGGCGTTCAATGTGGGCATTCGCGGCGATATCTACAACGGCCTGACGATCGCAAGGCAAGCCGAACCGCGTGTTGGCCTGAGTTACCACGTGAAGCCGACCAATAGCGTTCTCCGTGTCTCGTATGCGCGCACGCTGGAGACGCCCTTCAATGAGAATCTTGTTCTTTCCAGCGAAGGCTGTAACTATGCGGTGATTAAGGATCTGGTTCCGTGCGCTACGGCTTCGCTGCCGCCGGGCTATCGCAACGAATTTCACGCTGGCGTGCAGCAGGCGTTTGGGCACCACTTCGTCGTGGGCGGCGAATACATCTGGAAGTACACGCATAACAGCTTTGACTTCAGCGTTCTGGGTAATACACCCATCACTTTCCCCATCGACTGGCATAACTCGAAGATTCCAGGCTTTGCCTTGAACGCGACTGTGCCGGCAGTTCACGGCTTCTCGGCGGAGGTAGTTATGTCGAGCGTGGCGGCGCGGTTCTTTTCGCCGCAGGTGGGTGGATTGGGCACCGTACCGGCCACTGTCGCCGGTCAGGCTTTCCGCATCGACCACGATGAGCGGTTCAACCAGGCCACGCATGTGCAGTATCAGTTTCCCAAGCGTGGGCGGCTGAATGGGGCCTGGGCGGGATGGAGCTGGCGCTATGACTCCGGGCAGGTTGCGGGCGCCATGCCCTTTGCCGTTAACGCCAGCACGCCTGTGGATTTAAGCGGTCTCTCGTACGATCAACAGGCACAGTCCGGCATTGCGTGCAACGGCGTGAGAGCGACCGTTACGTCGGGGTTCCAATCGTGCCAGCCTTCGGCCTACACATCTGCGCTGATCTCGATTCCCGCCCCGGGTACGGAGAACGACGATCATAATCCTCCGCGCATTGCGCCACGCAGCGTGTTCGACGCCTCGGTAGGGCAGGACAACATCTTTCACAAAGAGCGTTATAAAGTGAACCTGGACCTGACGGCTGTGAATGTTACCGACAAGTACGCGCTGTATAACTTTCTCTCCACGTTCAGCGGAACGCATTATGTAACTCCGCGGGCGCTGACGGGGAAGATTACGTTGAATTTTTAGGTAGACTCTGAACAGGTGCCTGTTGCGCTTTGAGCATTTCCTCCGAGGCTCAAGCCAGCGTTAATTCTGTAGGTTTTATGCGGGGGTTGAAACCCCCGCCTCCCTCGGGCCCGAGTTTTTTCGCAAGATTTAAAGCCGACTTTTTGTTTTTTACATTTGCGGCACGATTAAAGTCGAGCACTGGAAATAAACAAGATTGCGCTTGTCCTGGAGGTTAGACAATCCCACGGAAAGGGAGCGGAAAATGATCGAACGCCTTTAGCAAGTTAGCCCCCGCTGCGCGGGGTTAGCGAGTCGGCAAGTTAGCGGAAGGGCTATTGAGGGCGAGATGAGCTTATAAGATCGCTTGAAGGGCGCGCCGATAGGATGCATACACAGATTGGTCGAAGCAGGCAAAGATTACTTTCTCCGGTGCATCGTCTTTCTTCAATTCGGCGATGGTTTCGCGGATCGCGATTTCGACTGCGAGATCTACGGGGAACCGATAGATGCCGCAACTGATGGCTGGGAAGGCGAGAGTCCGCAGGCTGTGCTTTCGAGCCACTTCGAAACAAGAAACATAGCAACTGGCGAGGAGTTCGCGCTCTCCGCGATCTCCACCGTTCCACACTGGGCCGACGGTGTGAATGATATGGGTGGCGGGGAGACGATAGCCCTTGGTGAGTTTTGCCTGGCCGGTCTTGCAGCCGCCAAGCAGGCGGCATTCGTGGAGAAGTTCCGGTCCGGCAGCGCGGTGAATCGCTCCGTCAACGCCGCCACCGCCGAGCAAGGAGCTGTTGGCGGCGTTGACGATGGCATCGACGGCCAGGGTGGTGATGTCGGTTTTGAGAATCTCGATTCTGTCTGTCATCGGCTTCACATTCACTTTACCTCCTGGCGGACTGCCTGGCATACGGTGGCCTTTGCAGGGGGCTCCGGCGAAGGATTCAGCGACGTATTGGGAAGTGAATGAAATCAAGCAGGTTATGGATCATTTTGCTTACGTTTTCATCAGCGGAGGAACTTTTCTGTTTCCTTCGCAGGTGGAAGTCTGCCATACTTGATGGTGTCCCCCTTGAACGGCCAATCCCAACAATCCAAAAATGAGGTTGCATCGATGTCGGCAAAGTATGTCTTTGTGACGGGCGGAGTTGTGTCCAGTTTAGGCAAGGGCCTTGCGGCCGCGTCGATCGGCTGTTTGCTGGAAAGCCGCGGCCTGCGTGTGAATATGATGAAGTTCGACCCGTACCTGAACGTCGATCCGGGGACGATGTCGCCCTTCCAGCATGGCGAGGTTTTTGTGACCGACGACGGCGCGGAGACTGATTTGGATCTGGGCCACTATGAACGGTTCACCCACGCGCCGCTTTCGCGCGACAACAATTTGACGACGGGGCGCATCTACGAGCAGATCATTTTGAAGGAGCGGCGGGGGGACTACCTGGGCAAGACAGTGCAAGTGATTCCGCATGTGACCAACGAGATCAAGAACGCCATGCGCAAGGTTTCAGCGAACGGCGCGGACGTGACGATTGTGGAGATTGGCGGGACGGTGGGCGATATCGAGTCGCTGCCGTTTCTTGAGGCGATCCGGCAGATGCGGCAGGAACTGGGCCGCGAGAATACGGTCTTCGTTCACTTGACTCTGGTGCCGTGGATTGCCGCCGCACAGGAACTGAAGACCAAGCCGACGCAGCACTCGGTGAAGGAGTTGCTGTCGATCGGGATTCAGGCGGACGTGCTGCTGTGCCGGTCAGAGCATAGCCTGAGCCGCGAGATGAAGCAGAAGATTGCCGCCTTCTGCAACGTGGAAGAGAAAGCCGTGATCGGAGCCAAAGACGTGCCGTCGATTTACGAGGTGCCGCTGGGCTTTGCCAGAGAAGGCGTGGACGCGCTCATCCTGAAATATCTGCACAAGGACGCGCCCGAGGCGGATTTGGCGAAGTGGAAGGATCTTGTGGATCGCTGCTACCACCCCAAGGACGAAGTCTCGATCGCCATTGTGGGTAAGTATGTGGAGTATGAGGATAGTTACAAGTCTCTGAAGGAAGCTCTGACGCATGGCGCCATTGCGCACAACCTGAAACTCAAGGTGACCTGGATCGAGGCGGAGGGGTTGGAGTCGAAAACTCCGGAGGACCGGAGTTACGAGTCGCAGTTAGAGGGATTCGACGGCATTCTGGTGCCGGGTGGATTTGGCAAGCGCGGCATTGAAGGAATGCTGAACGCGATTCGCTATGCGCGCGAGAAACAAGTGCCTTACTTTGGAATTTGTTTGGGCATGCAGACCGCCTGCATCGAGTTTGCCCGCAATGTCTGCGGCTTGAAGAACGCCAACTCGAGCGAGTTTGACCCAGCCACCCAGCACCGCATCATCTATAAATTGCGGGAGTTATTGGGCGTGGAAGAGATGGGTGGAACGATGAGGCTAGGCGCATGGGCTTGCGTTCTGGAGAATGGATCGCTGGCGGCCAGTGCTTATGGCGGCGCTACCGAGATCAGCGAGCGCCACCGGCACCGCTACGAGTTTAACCGCGAGTACGAAGCGCTGTTGACCGGCGGCGGCCTGCGCATCAGCGGCACCACACCCGATGCGACTTATGTTGAGATTGTGGAGCTGCCTGGGCATCCTTACTTTTTGGGCTGCCAGTTTCATCCCGAGTTCAAGTCGAAGCCGCTGGAGCCGCATCCGCTGTTCCGGGAGTTCATTAAGGCTAGTTATAAGAATCGAGTGGGACGGCTTGCGACGGAAGGTGTGACTTCGGAGATCGTGGCGTAAGAGATTTGAGCATTTAGGGGCAATCCGACCCACAGATCGGCCCCTTCCAAAGCAAATACATATTGATCTATGTGCGCTGCTCGCTAGTGCTTCAAGAGGAAGACGAGCAGGAGGACGACCAGCAAAACAATGATGACGATCAGGAGTATGGGCACCAGCATCGGCATCTTGCCCGCTCCCGGCTCAGGGGGCTTTGGGGCTGGGGGTGGTGGAGGCGCTGGCATGGGCGGCGGGGGCGGAGCATACATCGCCGGCGGCGGCGGGGGTTGATAAGCGCCGGGTTGCGGTACTGACCCCATTCCTTGCATCGCTGGCATGGGCGGCGCGGCGGGCGGCTGATAACTTGGTATGGCGGGTGGCGGAGGCGCTGCGGGGGCCTGGGGCGCGGGCGGAAGGCTGGCTGCGCCGGAACCGCCGCGCATGGCCAATTCGCGCATTCTTGAGGCATCAAGGATGCGCGTAAACTCACTAGGGCCGGAGGAGCCGGATGGCTGGATGGGGGGCTGGCTGAAGCTGGCAGCGGGCGGGGCGGCCTGCACAGGTGGAGGGACAGGGGGCGGAGTCCACGCTGGAGCTTTGGGGGCAGGCGGGGCAGGCTCGTTGGAGGCGGAGAGAGATGCGAAGGTCTGCGTCCAGGCGCCCGGCTCCTGGGCACGCGGGGGGCTGAACGGCGCTGGTTCGATGCGCGGGGATGGCTTTACCGGCTCGTCGAGCATTTGAATCAGGCGCGTAATGCCGACACTGCCCCCCGGCGGATTGCTTTCCGCGGGCTTGGCGGGGGCGAGAGGGGGTGGAGCAAATGGATCCTGGCTCAACGCAGCGGGCGATCCCGAACTTGGGGTCGCGCCGTAATTTACGCTTCCCGGCAGCGGCTTGCGCTCCTCCCGAAAGGCAGGCGAAGCGGAGGGAGCTTGTGGCTCGAGCGATAACATGCGCGTGAAGGAACTTGCGCTTGCGCGTGAGGAATCCGGCGTGGCGCGGTCGGCGGCTGGCGGAATGGGAGCGCTGGCTTCGCCACTGTCGAAGGTGCCGAATAACTGGGTGAAGGCTCCCGGCTTGTTTTCGGGGGGCGCGGCGGCTGCCGGATAAAAGGGGGCATCGGCGGGACGCTGCATGGGAGGAGCGCTCGACAGGGTATCTGCGCCCAGCGTTGTCTGTAGCAACTGTGTGAATCCGCCGGGAGCGGGGGGAGCGGGAGGAGGCGCGGCTGGCGGAGTTCCCGAAGCAGTTGCCTCAGGGGCTAAAGCCCTACTTTCATACTTCGGCGTTTGCGGCACGACTGAAGTCGTGCCCTGATACAAAACGCTTCCCGAATCGAGTTTTTCCGCAGGCTGTGACGTCGCGCTCTGACTGAATGGTGAGGTAGAGGCTGGTATTGCCGCAGGCGGGGCAGCCGGAGCTGGGGCTTCGTCCGGCGAGTTCAGCGTTCGCAGCAAAGACGTGAACCCCGACTCTTGCGCGGGAGGCCGCGGGGCCGGCGCCGGTGGAGCGGCGGGGGCCGGTGCGGCCGAATCTTCTTCCAACGTCCGCAGTAACGCGGTAAATCCTCCGGCGCCCGCGCCACTCGAAGCTGGCGCTGGAGGGGGCTCCGCAACGGACGCTCTTTCAGCCGATGCCAACCTCATGCGATCCAGAAGCTCCGGAGAATTCTCTGCGCCAGTACCCAAGACGACCTTGTGGACGACTGGCTCGGCCAGCGGCTTTGGCGGGGGCAGCGGTTTTGGAGGCTCCTGCGCACGCAATTCCTGCAACCAGGGTTCCGGCGCCGAACCGGCCGGCGGCGCGGTTGTTTCTACCACCCGAAAGACGCCGGTTGCACCGAAACTTTGGTCAGAGCCGGATTCCTCCGGCCAGGGTGACGGGTTCGATCCGCCTGGTGTTGTTGGTTTGTCCATGCAATCGAGCCTCCGGGGGGATGCGGGTAGCATAAATCATTCTGTCGCGCCCGATTTGCCTATTTACCCAAAAAGATTTTACGTATAATGCGGTTGCACCCTGCCCCACCGGACGACTAGACTCAGCGAAGGTTCCGCGGAATTATTGTCCGGAACGTCGGCATGTTCTTTCGATCAAGGCCCCAGGCTGCTCTGGCTGGAGCTTCGCTTCAGACTTGAATATCCGGGAAGCAACCCGATCCTCAACTCTCACCCATGGTGGTCTCCCTACTATGAAGTTCCTGTCGCGGGTCGTCTGGTCAGAAGGAATGCATCTCGGTCCTCACCACTTCCAGACGCAGAGCCGTTATTTTGAAGACACGCTCTGGTTTCTCAATTCGAATCTGCGCCAGGACCCATGGGGATTCCTCCATTTTTCCATTGATACGGAGGCCCTGAGCAACGGCCTTGCCATCCTGACCTTCGCATCTGGAATTCTGCCCGACGGTCTCATCTTCGATCTGCCAGACTGCGATTCGGTTCCGGAGGCTGCGCAACTGAGCGGACTGTTTGCCTCGACGGACAGTGAGATCATTTTGCATCTGGCGATTCCGCCGCGGCAGGATCAGGGCCTGGACTGCGACCTGGGTGGGGGCGGCAGCGTACGATACGGCGCGGTGCAGCGCACACTGCGAGACGATGCGATAGGCCAAGGAGAGAACAACGTCTCGTTTGCCCGCAAGAACCTGGCCCTTTTGAGCCAGGCACAGCTCGCCGAAGGCACGGTTTCCTTTCCTATCGCGCGCATCTTCCGCGACGGCAAGGGGGGCTTTGCAAGCGACCCGGAGTTCGTTCCGCCATGCCTGCGGATCAGCGCGTGCGAAGGGCTGGTGCTGATTCTGCATCGGCTAGTTCAGGCGATCGATGAAAAGGTTGTGTCCACGCGCAGCATGAGGCTTAGTTCCGGCGGCTTTGAACTGGGCACCTCGGCGCTGGATGTGGCCAACTACTGGTTTCTTCATGCGCTCTGCTCGAGCCTTCCCGGATTGCGCCATCATCTGCTGGACAGGCGCAGCCACCCGGAGGAGGTTTACCGGGATCTGGCACGGCTTGCCGGCGCTTTGAGTACGTTTTCGATCGAGGCCAGCAGGGATGAAATCCCCGCTTACCGGCATCGGGATCTGACTTCGACGTTCAAGGAGATGGATGCGCTGATCCGGCGTTACCTGGAGATTGTGGCTCCATCGAACAGCGTGACTCTCCAATTCCGCAAGGCGGACAATTACATTTTTGCCGCTGAGGTAAAGGACGAGCGGTGCCTGCGGCGGGCGCGCTGGATTTTCGGCGTCCGCTCTTCCGTTGCCGAGTCGCTGCTGCTGCGCCAGACGCCCAAGCTGGTGAAGGTCTGTTCGGCTGAGGGCGTTACAAAGCTGGTGCAGAGGGCGCTGCCCGGCCTTGAGCTGATGCACCTGCCGGTGCCGCCCGCGGCTTTGCACGCGCAGGCGGACATGCACTACTTCTCCATCTCTCTCAGCGGCGCTTGCTGGCAGCATATACTCCAGACCAAACAGGTTGGCGTGTATCTGCCCGGCGACCTTGGCGACGCGACCTTTGAAGTGACCATCATCACGGAGACCCCAGCATGACACCTTCTCCAGCTTCCCCCCCTCAAGAGATGAAGACCAACAATCTTGCGCTGGCCTTCCAGGAAGTTTTCACGGTCATCCTGCGGACGCGGTTTTTCGTTCAGCGGGTTGAAAACGCCGATTCGTTTCGCGCCACCTTGCGCAAGATGATCTCCGCGGCGGTGAAAGACGCCTCCGCCCTGGGATACAGCGATGAAGCTTCAAAGATGGCGATCTACGCCATGATCGGATTCCTGGATGAAAGCATACTGAACTCGAAGGATCCGACCTTTGCCGACTGGGCGCGGCGGCCGCTACAGGAAGAGATGTTCGGGGGGCACTTTGCCGGCGAATACTTCTTTCGCAATCTGACCGATCTGCTGAATCGCCCCGAATCGGCTGAGGTTGCCGACGTGCTTGAACTTCATGCGCTTTGCCTGCTGCTGGGCTACCGCGGCCGCTTCGCCTTTGGAGACGCCTCAGAGATTCACACGATTTTGCAACGCATCCGTGACAAGATCACACGCATTCGCGGTTCGTATGCGCTCTTCCGCCCGGCGGAGACTCCGGCTGCGCCGCCCAAAGCAAAGCGCGACCCATGGGTAGGCCGATTGCTGATCACGGCGATCCTGCTGGCTGTGATCACGATTCTGGCTTACGTTGGGTACGTACTTGTCCTCGGCCAGGCGATCCCCTCCACCGCTCGCGGCATTGAGCAATCTCCAACGACTCTGGCGACATACCGGGCAACCAGCCTTCAGGAGATTTCCCTATGAAGCGCATCCTGATTGGGATACTGATCTTTCTGGTCTATCTGGCCCTGGTGATCTGGCTGGGGTTTGCGCTGCACTTTGAAGGCATGAGGCTGGCGCTCTTCTGCGGGATTCTGGGCTTGCTGGGCGCATTGGCGACGATCTTCATTCTTTGGTATATGCACAAAGTGAGCAAGGCCTCAGGACAATCGAGCGGACCCGACACACCGGACGCAATCAACCTGAGCGCTTTGTTGCGCGATGCGGATGCGCGCATTCGCCAGGCTGGGCGGGCGGGCGCCAAATCCCTTGCAGCGTTGCCGCTGATTTATGTGGTTGGAGACGAGAACTCGGCGAAGACGCAGACGGTGCTGCAGTCCGGGCTGGAGCCCGAGTTGATTGCTGGAAACGTCTCTCGCGACGGAACGATCGTGCCTACGCAGCTTGCCAACGTGTGGCTGGCCGGCAACTACGTTCTGGTGGAAGCCGGTGGCGCGCTGCTGCGGCAACCGCCGCTTTGGGTGAGGTTGCTGAAGGCTACTATTCCCGCGCGGCTTGGCTCGGTCTTTGGCGACAGCCGCTTGCCGGCGCGGTCGGTGGTGGTCTGCGTGAGCATTGAGCGCATTCTGGCTCCCAATACATCCGAGCAGATTCGCGCGCTGGCGCAAACCCTGAATGAGCGCCTGCGCCAGGTTTCGCAGACGCTGGGCATCTCGCTGCCCGTCTATGTGCTGTTTACCAAGCTGGACAATGTAACGCCGTTTGCCGAATACGTGAGCCGGCTGTCGGATGAGGAGGTCAAGCTGCCGATTGGTACTTTGCTTTCCTCTCTCGACTCTGGAACCGGTATCTATATGGAGCAGGCCTCGGCACTGATTGGCTCCCGATTTGACCAGCTTGTTTACGCGCTTTCGGAGTTTCGCTTGGATGTGCTGTCGCGCGGCGGCGAACTGCAGGATCTGGCGCGGGCCTATGAATTTCCCCGCGACCTGCGGAAGCTTCGCGCCGGGATTGTTTCGTTCCTGGCGGAGATTGCACGGCCCAGCCAGATCGGCGTGAACCCGTTTTTGCGCGGATTCTTCTTTGCCGGTATGCGCGCCCATGTCGTCGAGGACGTGTTGGAGATTGGTCCTGCGCAGCCGCAGGCAGCCGCTCCGGTCAACGCCGGAGCTACGCGGATTTTTTCACTCGCATCGCTCGAACAGCAAGCGCCGACGCCGCAACCGAGGCGAGGCGGCACGCGCAAGGTTGCGCAGTGGGTTTTCCTGCCTCACTTGTTCTCGAAGATTCTGCTCGCCGACAAGTCTGCGCTTGAGGCCAGCCGCGCAAGCACGCGGACCAGCTTCCTGAAGTGCTTCCTGCTGCTTTGCGTGAGCGCGGTGTTTCTGATTGCGCTGACGCTGACGACGATCTCGTTCTTCCACAATCGCAGTTTGGAAAAGCGAGTGGCCGAAGCCGCCGCCGTGCCGGTAATGCCGGCTTCAGCAGGCGCATTCGCTTCGTCGGCCGACCTGGCGAACCTCGAACAGCTCAGAGCCATCCTGGATGAACTGGGACAGTATCGCAAGGATGGGCCGCCGCTGATGGACCGGTTTGGGCTGTATCGCGGCGATGCTCTTTATCCTGTTGCCTGCCAGGCCTATTCGAGCAAATTCCACAGCCTGCTGCTGGCTCCGACACAGGAGAAGATTCTGGCCAAGCTGCGCGCAGTGCCGGCTGCTCCAGCGCCGGACTCGGACTACAGCGCGACGTACAGACCGCTCAAGGCCTATATGATCACTGTCTCCGATCCGGACCCCGACTCCGCGCAGGACACGATCGACTTTCTTCCGACGGTGTTGCTGGCAGAATGGGCGGGCAACGCAACGCCAGCTCCCGATGTGGCCAGCATCGCGCAAACGCAGTTCCAGTTCTATGCCAACCTGCTGACGGAACCCTCGTCGTGCATGGGGCACACCGGCGCTCCGCGCAACGATGTTGTGATCGCTGGGGCGCGCGCGTATCTGAATGGCTTCCAGGGATTCCAGCATGTTTACCAAAGCATGCTGTCCGCGGCCAACCGCAAGGTTCCGTCGTTGAACTTCAACGGAAAGTTCCCCGGCTCATCGCAGTACATTATCGATGGGTATGTGGTGCAAGGAGCATTTGCCAAGGATGGCTTTGCCTTTATGCAGGACGCGATCCTGCACCCGGACCCCTATTTTCGCGGGGAAGAATGGGTTCTGGGGCCGTCGTCTGGGCCGCCGATTGACCGGGTCGTCCTGTCGGGGCAGTTGAAGGAGGCGTACTTTGCCGACTACCTGCAAGCCTGGCGGACATACCTGCAAAAGGCGCAGTTCATTCCTTACAAGAACTTTGCCGACGGCGGGAACAAGCTGGGCGCGCTGGACTCGAACACGTCGGCTCTGCTGGAACTTTTCTCGCTGATCTCGGCCAATACCGGGGTTGCCGCGCCGGAGATTTCGACCGCATTCCAAGCGCCGCAGGCCGTTGTTCCGCCCTCCAACCCGGATAATCGGCTGATTGGGTCTTCGAATCAGGGATACATCCAGTCGCTGCAGGCGCTTGAGGGCGTGGTCAAGAACCTTTCGCTCAACCCCACCAGCGCCAACGACCCCACGGCCGCTGCGCCGGTGACGCAGGCAGCGATTACCGCCGAACAGGCCGCGGAGAGCCTGCGCAACGGCTTTGTCCCCGACCCGGCAGGAAGCATGGACAAGGTCAGCTTCAATCTGCTGGAGGCGCCGATCGAGTCCATCAAGAATCTGGCTGCTCAGGCACCCGCCAATGCGGCTGGCGGCGGGGCCAAGAGCTTCTGTGCGCAGATTGGTCCCGTGCTTGAGAAGTTCCCCTTCAATCCGCAATCGTCGAGCGAGGCTTCCCCTGAGGAGGTGGCGCAGGTGTTCGCGCCGGGATCGGGATCGTTTGCCCAGTTCACGGCGTCGATGCATGCACTGGTGGCACAGCAGGGCGGTCAGTTCACTGTGGCGCCCGGTTCCACGGTCCATATCAACCCCGCGTTCCTCGCCTTCCTGACCCACGGGCAGAAGATTTCATCCAGCTTGTATGCGGGCGGCGGAAACCAGGCTTCGCTGGACTTTACGCTCAGTGAAGTGAAAGCGTCGGGGGATGCCGATGCCGTGCTCAATATCGACGGCAAGCAGATCAATACGGGCGGTCAATCGGCTACGTTTCACTGGGTCTCGCAGCCTTCCAGCAAGATCACGCTGGCCACGCAGAAGAACACCGCGCCGCCCATGACGGGACCGTGGTCGGTGTTTCACTTTGGTTTTGCCGCTCCGCAAATTGCACCCAACCGGCTGAAGTTCTTCTTCAGCTTCAACAATCAAGCGCCTGAGATTGTGCTGTTCGATGCCTCAGGCCCAGGGGCACCGCTGCTGAATCCGGAATTCATGAAGGGATTCCACTGTGTGGCGAACGTAGCTCGCTAGATCATTCAAGGTCATGGGCGCCCCACCTCGCCGCGTCTTTGTTGTTGCGGCGACGGTGGGATAGCAGGATGCACCCATTGCGGAAACGGCGAAAATGCACTAACGTTTGCAAAACGCGTGCCCCAATCATCGCTGTTGTCACGAATTGGGCGGAGAAACGACTACCTCAGTATGATTAGAGGCTGGACTATGAACGAAGAACCTATAGACGAACTTTCGACCTCCAGCGCGCCCTCTGGAGAGCGGGACGCATTGGCGACCCAAGCCGATGCTGAGCATGCACCCGCGCCTGAAACGACCGAGCCGGAGGAGGTTGCTGATTCTGCGCTGGCCGGCGCGTCGGCCAGCAGCCCTGCCGAGTCATCCGAACCTGGAGCCGCCGTGGGCGCGCCAGCGATGCGCATCGCGGTTTCGGCCCTCAGCGATGTGGGCTGCGTGCGCACGAACAACGAAGACTTCTACGGTTTCGACGAATCGCTGGGCATTTATGTGATTTGCGACGGCATGGGGGGAATGGCCAGCGGCGAAGTTGCCAGCTCGCGTACGGTGGCGGCCATTTTGAAGAGCTATGCGGACTCCGCTGCCTCAGGGCTTCCCGTGAGCAGTAGGCTGCTGCTTGCCATTAACACCGCGAATCTCGACGTTTGGGAGAGCGGGCAGATTCCGGAAAACAAGGGCATGGGAACCACGGTGGTGGTTGCGGCGGCGGATGGAGAGAAGCTGATCCTGGGGAACGTGGGCGACAGCCGCGCCTACATTTTGCAAGGCGACAAGTGCACGCAGCTCACGGTGGATCACTCCTACGTGAATGAACTCATTCGCAACGGCACGCTGACGATTGAAAACGCGCACCTGGCGGACCTGAAAGGCATGGAGTCCGTGATTACCCGCGCAGTGGGCGTAGCCACCGAGGTGCAGCCGGACTTTTATTCCGTCGATCTGAAACCGGGCATCGGCGTGCTTCTGGCCACAGACGGGCTGACACGCTATTTTGTCGAGGACGAAATCGCCGCCATTCTTGCGGCTTCAACCTTCGACACTGCGTGTGCCAACCTCATCCACATGGCGAAGCAGCGCGGAGGCCAGGACAACGTCACCTGCGTCCTGGTTTTGGCGGTGCCGGCTTGATCGGTTGACGTGCCGATTGTTGTCTGCGCTGGCTGCGGCCACGATTTAAAACAAAGGCAGCAAGTTAGCCCCCGCTGCGCGGGGATAGCGAGTTAGCAAGTTGGCGGAATTGTGGGACCGGCGATCAATTGGAGCGGACACGTTCCTTATTTGCGCGGACGCCCGCGCTGGATCGTCTTATCGGGTTGATTCACCAGGCTTTCCCAACTGGACTTCGTCTGCGGGCCGGCGTAGGCAACGATCCCGGTGGCTTGCCTAGCCAACTCTGCGGCTCCGGCTTTATCACTGTTGCGCATCATGATTTTGTATTTGCCGACAAGGCCGGCGACTGTGCGGTCCGCAAAGACGCGCATCCTTGCCCGGAAAGTCTGTGCAACCGATCCCGCGAAGGGGGAATTGCCTAAAGCTGCCGCGACGCGCCGGATGGTGTGCTCGCCTGCCGGCAGGTCGGTGTCAAGAACGGTGTAGGCTCGGCCGATGGTGCGGAAGATCGCTTGCAGTTGTTCATCCCTGAGCGCGGAGTCGGCCGCCTGCACGCGCACCGAGCGCCGGACTGTGGGCGGAAGCGCCTCAAGAAACTGTATGGCATCAGATTGCTTGCCAGACCGAGCGAGCCGGGATGCATTTGCCAGCCCCGCCTCAACCTGCTTCTTGAGCGACTCGCGGCCCTCCAATGCCTGATCGCGAAGAAAGCGCAGAGCGGTGTCGTCGTTCTGATGCAACGCCTCATCCAAAAACGCGATCGCTTCCTCGTAGGCGGATGCGGCGATCATCGATTGCGCCTGCGCAACTCGTTCGCGCATGAGCGTCTCATTGCGATGTTCCGCTTCTTCGAGATGCGCAAACTCCAGCAGCGAACGAATCTCGTCGGTGGCGATGCCGTCTGCCTGGCAACCTTCCAGGATGTGAACTGCATCGCCATACCGGGCGCTCTTCAGCGCCTCGCGGGCCTGGGAGAGATATTCTTCGCGGCGCTCTTCGACGGTTTGACGCTTGACCCGATCAGCAAGCAGCTTTTCGAGCTCTTGGAGGCGTTCTTCGCCGGGAAGGCGCTGCCGGGCCTTCTGCACCACCGTCAACGCTTCCCTGGGGCGAAGATCGCGGCAGGCATGAACCGTTTCGTCCACAAAGCGGCGATTCTCATGCTCCTTGATCTGCCGGTCTACCTGCGCGTTCAAACGGATCAGCGCTGAATCCAAAGGCATAGAAGCTATAGCTTCCTGAATTGATCGGGCGCATTTTTGAAGCTGTTCGATGCCGGCCGCCGCATACGTCTCACTCTCAAGCCGCGCAACCAACTCCTTGCGCCGCATCTGCTCCAAGCCGGAATTGGCGTCTCCAAGCAGAAGCTGTAGTTCCGGGTTGGTTGGGTCAACGAGCTCGGCCTTCTGCAAAACATCGAGCGCTTCTTTGTAGTGCCGCGCGCTGAGTTCGCCGCGAGCCGCCTGCAGCAGTGATTTGACCTCGGCCCGCTTTTCCGCCTCTTGAGCCTCTTTGGTAAGGAGGTTGACGAGCGCCATGCCCTTGGAGTTTGACTTGTCGACTTTCAGCGCCTTGCGGACGGCGGAAATGGCCGCCTGGTAGTCGCCCTCGCGGCGAGCGGAATCGGCCTGGCGCAAATACTCGCGAATGCGCTCCTGCTTCTCTTTTGCCTTCTCCACCCGCTGCCGGAGCTTGATCAATTCCTGGTTTCCGGTATCCAGTTCCAAGCCCTCGTCGAGAATGGCAAGGCTCTTGTCGAATTCCTTTTCGTCCAACAGGCCCTCAGCTTGCTGCTTAATCTGCTGGATTCGCTCCTCGCGCAGGCGAAGGCTGAGTTGCCGCTGAATATCCGCCAGCAGCTCGCGGGCTTCAGGATGCTTGCTTTGTATCTTCAGCAACTGCTGAAGGGCGGCGCGGGCGCGGAGAAGATCGTTGGCTTCGATCAGCCGCTTGGCCTCGGGCAGCAACTCCTGCGCCTGTTCCTCCTGGATCTCCGCAATCGTAGTGGTGAGATCGGCGGCCATCTCGTCGGCCGTAGAGTAACGATCGTCAGGAGACTTGGCCAGCGCCCGATCGACAATGGCGTCAAGGGATGGCGGACAGACTTTGCACTTGACGCTCAACGGAGGATGGGGCTCATTGAGAATCTTCTGCATGAGCACAACTTCATCGCCTGAAAACGGGAGTTCACCAGAAACAAGCTGATAGAGAACGACTCCGGCTGCGAAGATGTCGGAACGGCGGTCTAATGGCTTGTCGCGCAGCCGCTCTGGCGCCATGTAAGGCACAGTGCCGATGATATGGCCGGGGCGGGTGAGGCTCAGATCCTGGCTCTTTTTCTCCTCGAGACGCGCGATCCCGAAATCCAGCAGCTTGACGCGACCGTCGGGCTGCACGTAGATATTGGCCGGCTTTACGTCGCGATGGACGACATTATGACGATGGGCATAGCCAAGCGCGGAACATACAGCTTCCACAATCCTCAGGCGTTCAACCAGCGAAAGCTTCTCATCGGAACCGATCAGCTTATCCAGCGGATCGCCGTCGACCAGTTCCATCACGATGTAGGGAATGCCCTTGTCGTCGCCAAGTTCAAAGACGGTAACGATATTGGGATGCTTGAAGCTGCCCGTCTTGCGGCCTTCATCGTAAAAGCGGGCGAGCATGTCTGAGTCGCTCTTGATGCCCTCGGTCAGCGTTTTAATCGCGACTTCGCGGCCGAGGTGGCTGTCGATGGCGCGATAGACCACACCCATGCCGCCGCGGCCGAGTACGCCCACGATGTCGTACTTGCCTATCCTGGTCAGGGTGTTCGCCGGCTTGGTGTCGGGTGTATCCACTCTGTCGCTCCGCCCCTAATAACTTGTTGAAAAACTAACTCGAGGCTGATCTTTGATTTTCAGGGGCTAATGCCCGCGTCGATTTTGCGGCATTTACGGCACGTCACCCAGAGGGTACGCGACCGTGCCCTGACACAATGCCAGAGTTTTTCAACAAGTTCCTAAATTGCCCCCCTGCGCCCTCAGATGCCGGTTGGCCAGGACGCCTTACCCCCAAAATGCAAGAAGCTAGCTGCCTCCCCCGAGACTACTGAGCTTCGCCTGCTGGCCTCATATTGAACTTCTCGGCCAGGAACTCCTTGGCGTGACGCCGTTCGGCCGATCCATTTTCAGTGGTGCAGCTCAGATATCGCAGGTAGTATTCGCCGGCACCATCCACATTTTCTTCCTGCTCCCTGGACTTGCCGGCGTCATAGACTTCCCTCGGCAAACCCTGCACCTTCAACCGCACGCTTTGAACCAGTTCATCGCGCGCTGAGTTTTCAAGCGCCGTTTGCAGTTCCCTGGTGTTGGGCGCTGTGCCGCCCAGCTTGACTCCCTCGGTGTCGTCCGCCTTTACGTCTTCCAACATCACGAACTGTTTGGGGTCTGCTTTTTCGATGATGATCGGCTCCCCCATCTGCCCGCTCAGGGTCTCGCCGATGCGGAACTGAAGCTTGATTGTGTTCTTGACGTCGATGGTCTTGCGGACGTACTGGTAGGGACGAATCACGTCCGTGGTGACGGTTTTGGGCAAAGAATCGGCCAGCATCTGGGCGTCCGCGACTGCTTTCTGATCCGCGCTTATCTTTGCATTTACCTCATTGATGTCGTGCTTCTTGCCTTTTGCTTCAACCCCTTGCAGCGCCGACTGATCCGTTGCCAGTTGGCGCATTGCCGCCTCGTAGGCCCGGTTTGCCTTGTTCCAAGCATCGCTGGGATCGTCATGGGTACCGGCCCGGTACTTCGACTCTCTTGCCTCCAGATTTGGGGTCTCGACGATTTGATGTTCCAGCACATCCCCGGCTAGTTGGAAATCCGGCTCCACGCCGCCGGTGGATTCCCCGAAGCGGACGGCCTTGAGAGTGGGCGCTTCGAGCCCGGTAATGATCGCGTCTTCCAACTGGGGGATAAAGCCGCTGCTGTCGCGTTGCGAAGTCTGGTCGCGGAACTGAACGCGGATCGACAGCTTGGAGTGCATGGCATGAGCCGGAGACGCGGCGACCTTCGCATCGTGCGCCGCCTGGTTGGAAGGCTTATAGAGCAGGGACTCGACAAGATAGTTCCAGCCCAGCTCGGTTCCCGATCCAGATGGCTTATCAAGGTAGCGTTTTGCCTGGTCAACGAAGTAACCGCTCAAATCGTCGCCAAGGAGCACCATCGTGTCCTGGTAGGAGTCCACCTTGCTCAGTTCATAAGCGCGCTCGAGGTAGGCATAGGCTTTCTCGATTCCGATCTCATCGGTCAGGCCCCGGATGGGATCGTGGGCCTTTTGCAGATCTTTTGCGGCGCGGACCGCAGCCAGGACGTAGTTCGCTTGCAATCGTTGGATGTCGGCGGATACCAGCGCCTGCTGGTTGGGGGGCAGGTTATAGAGGACTTCAAACGCGTTGATGATATCTTTCTGCTGCTCATATTCCTGGCTGCTGGCCAGTGCTTTTGCCGCTGCGGCCTTGTCCTCGACGACGACCAACTGCTTGTGGGCCTCACCGAGGGCGTCCTGCGCCTCTGGAATATCCTTTGCTCCGACGGCCTTTTCATATTGCTTGATGGCGCTTGGCCAGTCGCCCGCATCGCCAAACTGCTTGCCCAATTGCATATAGTAGGCGTAAGCAGCATCGATGACCGCGGCCACGCGGGGCTCCTCGTCCTTGAATGCGCGCAAGGGAGAGATGGCGTCGAGCGCCTGATCCATCTGCTTGGCGACTACAGCCGATTCCGCCGCGCGCATCGCGCTGTCAAAGGCATTGCCGGCCTGCAATACGTCGCCAACAAGAGCCTGGCCTGCCGGAAATCCGGGATCGATTCCGCTTACGGCGTCGCTGAGCTTCCTGGCATTTTGCAAGTGAATATAGCCGGGCGCATGTGCCTTCAATGCAGCCTGGTAGGCGGACAGCTCCGTGCGGCCATTCTCGACGATCATCGTAAGCTTGCCGCGGATTTCACCTGCGAGCCTGGTTGTCTGGTCAAGGCTGGGGTATGTGGACTTGGCTTTATCGGCCTGGACCTTGGCATCCTTCAAATCGCTGTAGGAGGGTGACGCCGAGGCCTCGGACTTGCGGTAAGTGGCGAGGGATGCCTCTCCGGCTGCTACATACAGCGATGCCAAAGCGAGTTTTGCATCGGAGTTGTGGGACGACGCGGGATATTTCGCAAGATAGCCCAACCAGCCGGCGATGTCACCTGCCCTTTGCGCACGCATGAACTCGGCAAGGTCGAGGTCAGGAGCAGCAAGAAAGACCAGCTTTACGCCCTTTTTCAAGGGTGGCAAGCCAGCGGCTCCAAGGACGGAGGGAGTAATTGGTGTGCCTGTCAAGGCAGCCCGGTCGGCAAGTTCCGACAACGAATACGTCGCATTGTGGTCGAACTTTACGTTGTCGGGGGCGACGCACTGGGCTTGACCCTGGCCGACGGTATACCGCAATACGCCGTCGGCTCCGCGCTCGAGAACTCCGCCCGGCGCGAGCGTCACTTTGCCCATCTTTCCATAGGCAGATTTGTCGATGGGCGCTGGGAATGGAGCGCAATCACGCATCTCGAACTTGCCGTTGACGAGCACGTCAGAAAGTTGCAGATAGGTCGCACCCGATGGCCCATCGTAGAGTTCGACGGCCATGAGGGGAACCTGTTTTGCCATGGCAGACGGCGCAAAGCAGCCAAACCCAAGCACCGCCCATGCGATGGTCTTCAAAAGGAGACTACGACGCGATCTTGCTTGCTGCATAACAACGAAAAATGCCATGAAATCCCCGAGACTTGATTCAAACTGGCAGGTTGACCGGTCTGCCGTTGATTTGACTGCAAAACGGAATGCCTCTGCGCGGTAATTTACCCGAAAATCACCAGCGCAATGGGGGGACCACACCGGCAAACCGCGAACTCTCTTCCCCGAGTTCGCTACGTCTGTTAAACTACCATCCTCCTCCGTAGGGGTGCAATGATTTTCGCGGACCGGCAAGCCGAGCCCGCATTGTTGCGTCATCAGGGAAAATGGCCGCCATCGAGCAATCCAGACTATCTGACCCATCCGCGACACAGGCGACTGCCGTGGCGGGCGAGAGCGCATCCAGCGCCGGCGCGGCGCTCTCGATCCGTCTATGGCGGGCCGGTGGGACGTCCTCGTCTGGCGATTTGTCCTGGCAAGGAACCGATGCAGCCGTTTGTCTGATCCTGGACCTGATCGCGGCAGGACAAATTGGGCAAACTGGACAAGCAGGAGAAACAGGACGGGCTGGAGCCGGAGTTGCGACCACCGCCGATGGCAAGTATCTGGTGGCCGCTTTTTCTGGAATTACCGCCGCACTCCTCACGGCCCGCCGGCTGCAATGGGCACTTGCGGGTTTTGCGGAAACTGGCCGATTCGCCGGTACGGCCGCCGCGGTTTTAGTCCATTCCAAGGCAGATTTGCCGGCTCTGGCGTCTGACAGCTCTGTCCTGCTCCCGCTGGAGAAGGCCGCGGCGGGGCAGATCCTGCTGACTCCGAAGGCCGCCGAACTTTTGCAGGATCTGCCCGGCCTTCCCTTGCAGGCGACCTCTGAAGCAGGCCTGAGCGAAGTGCTCTGGCACGCTGCTGAAGCAACGTCGAGCGGACGCTCCGACGAGGAAGCTCTCTCGCAGTTCATCCAACTGCATGGTTCGGAGGTTGAGGCACCGGCGCCATCCCCGTCACCAGCTCCGGAGCCGATTGCCCCTGCTGCACCGGCTGCGCCTTTCGGAACGGATCGGGGTTTGCGCGCTCTGCCGGTTGCGGTGGAGCCGGATGCTGTTGATTTGGACGCTGTGGAGTCTGGCGAATTCGATTCAGATGATTCGGTTGCGAGCCGGCGCGTGAAGCCGGGCTTGCTGATCGGCGCTGGCTGTACCGCCGCGATTCTGCTGGTCCTGATCGTGGTTTTCGCCGTCTCGCACAAAGGGGTGGAGAAACCGGCGGCTGTCGCGGAGCAGCCGGCTGCTTCGATCGCCGCGCCCGCTTCCAGCGCCAGTCAGCCGTTGCAAGGGCAGGCGGCAAGCTCCGTACCGCAGACGACTGCCGCTCCCGCGCCGCCGACAAAGCACAACGAAGCGGCGCAGAAGGATCGCAAGCACGAGGATGCTGCGCAAGGGAATCCGAGTTCGGCTGATGCCGCAAAAGCTCAGGACAATCTGGCCAAGCCAGACAAACAGGCCAAGGCCGTGGGCGGCAACTGCGATCTTGACTCGAATCTGCTGCCGAAAATGCTGGAGCAGGCGGAGAGAAGCCGGGCGGAGGGCAATTACCCGGCTGCGCTGAGGCAATTTCGCGCGGTGCTGGCGTGCGACCCGCACAATGCGCGGGCGCGCAGCGGGCTGGATTTGACCGAGTTTGGGATGCAGCACCGGTAGAGCTTTCAGCGCGATTCAAATTCAACCGCTGATTTCGTCTCACCGCGGCTAAAGCCGGCGTTGGTCTTCTTGGCGTTATGCGGGGGTTGAACAGGCTGCGGAAAAACTCGGAATTTGGGGTGAAATGGGCGAAAAGCATCCCTCAGGGGCTAAAGCCTGTCGTTTATTTTCATATGCTTGCGGCACGACTGAAGTCGTGCCCTGATACAAAGCGCTTCCCTAATAGAGTTTTTCCGCAGCCTGTGAAACCCCCGTCTCCCTCCGGGCGGAGTTTTTCCACAGCATGTAAGGCCATAACCGACCAAGATCCCAGCTTTCAGAGTGCGTTTTTAACACAATTTCTTATTTATCTCCCACGGTCAATTGCACCAATCTTCCCCTTCTTGCCGCCCAGTACTCTTTTCGCCCGATATTCAAACTTCCTCTCCCCGCTGAGCAATACAGAACAGACGAGAGGCCAGGCATCAAGCCATGATTGACAGGGATTGGGTGTAGATGTGCCCACAGGCCGTGAGCCTACATGCAATGTGCAAGTAGCCGCCCACAGACCGGACTATTCGCCTGAGCAAGCTAGAACAAGCTAGAACAACCCAGGACAAGCGATTTGAGTAAGCCGCGCGTTATGAGGGAATTATGTTGATAGCTGAGAAGAGTACACCTGCATTCGACGCCGCTGAGTTTCTGGCCAGCGCGGGCCTCGGCCGAAGAATTGTTGAGTTGGAACCGAAAGAGACTTTTTTCTCCCAGGGGGATTTGGCAGACTCGGTTTTTTTTCTTCAGCGGGGCCGGGCAAAACTCACGGTTGTTTCGACGAACGGCAAAGAGGCGACCATCACGCTGCTTTCGGCTGGCGACTTCGTCGGTGAGGAGAGTCTGGCGGCGGTGGTTGGGCTTCGCCTGGCAACTGCCACAGCCGTGAACACTTGCTCAGCGCTCAAGATCAAGAGGGAGGAGATGGTCCGGGTGATGCACGATGAACCTGCTTTCGCCGACATCTTCCTGAAGTTTCTGCTGGCCCGCAGTATGAGAACCCAGGCCGATCTTGTGGATCAGCTCTTCAACTCGAGCGAAAAGCGGCTGGCGCGCATTCTGCTTTTGATGGCCGAGTTTGGCAAGCCGGGTGAGCAGGAGACGTATATTCCGCCTATAACGCAGGAAACGCTGGCCGAGATGATCGGCACCACCCGGTCCCGCGTGAGCTTCTTCATGAATCGCTTTCGGAAGCTTGGCTTTATCAGCTACAACGGGCGCATCCAGGTGCATAAGTCGCTGCTGAATGTGGTGCTGCTGGATCAACTGCCAGAGCACAACTCGCAAACGCCGGCGATTCCGATCTTTGGAGCGATTCTGAAGCCAGTGATTCCGATGGTCGCAAAGATTGTGAAGCCGGTAGCGCCTCTGGTTGCCAGGATCAAGCGCAAATTGGCATTGGAAGCGCCGCACGTATAAAGGTGAAGTGGCTGGGGAGCCGCGCCAGGCCAGTGCCTATTCCCGGCAGCACAGGCCCGCGAAATTCCCCTTGAGCGCAGATTTCACGCGAAAAATCCAGGCTCTCCGTACAATCTAAGAGTACGAGGTCTCCCCAGTGCGCCGAATTTATATGGATGCGAATGCCACCACGCCTCTGCTGCCCGAGGTGATGGAGGCGATGCGCCCGTATTGGATGGAGCACTTTGGCAACGCCTCCTCGATTCATTTGCATGGGCAGCACGCGCATGCCGCGGTGGACCGCGCCCGCACAACCATGGCCGATTTCCTGAACTGCCACGCCGCCGAGGTGGTTTTTAACTCGGGCGGCACCGAGGGCGACAATACGGCTCTCGTTGGCCTGCTGCGGCCCGGCGACCACTTCGTTACCACAGCGATTGAGCATTCGGCGATTCTGGAGGCGGCGCGACGGCTGGCGGAGAAGGGGGTCGAAACGACCTTTGTGGCTCCGAAGCCAAGTGGGCTGATTGACCCGGAGGAGATTCGGCGCGCGATTCGTCCGGAGACCAGGCTGATCAGCATGATGCTGGCCAACAACGAGACGGGCGTGCTGCAACCGGTGGAGGAGATTGGCAAGATCGCCAGAGAAGCCGGCATTTTCGTTCATATCGACGCGGTGCAGGGCGCGGGCAAAGTGGAACTGGATGTGCGGCGCTTTGGCTGCCATCTGCTCACAATCAGCGGCCACAAGATGCATGGGCCCAAGGGCGTGGGTGCGATGTTTGTGCGCCGCGGGACTCCGATTGAGCCGCTGCTGGTGGGCGGCAGCCATGAGCGCCGGCGGCGCGCGGGCACTGAGAATGTGCCGGGTATTGTGGGGCTGGCCAGGGCAGCGGAAGCGGCGATGCACTCGCTGGAAGATGGAACGATTGACAGGCTGGGGGCACTGCGCGACCGGCTGGAAGCGGGGCTGCTGGAGATCGAAGGTACGGGTGTCAACGGAGGCTGGGATGGCGACAAGCGGGTTCCGCGCGTGGCCAACACCTCTAATATCTGGTTTGATCAGCTGGAGGGCGAAGCGCTGGTGATTGCACTGGACCTGAAGGGGGTATGCATCTCGGGTGGGTCGGCCTGCCACTCCGGAGCTACGGAGCCTAGCCACGTGTTGATGGCTATGGGGCTGGACAAGACGAGAGCGCGGGCTAGTTTGCGGTTTAGCTTGCTGAAGACGGCTACGGAAGATGATGTGGAGTATGTCTTGAAAGTGGTCCCGGAGGCGGTTGGGCATTTGAGGGCACTTTCGCCGGTGGCGGCGGGGACTCTCGGGTAGAGGCACAGTAAAGCTGAGTTCTGGTGAACCATGAATCTATGGCTTCATCCGCAAAAGCGATTGCATCTCTTCGACATACGGATTGAATGTCGGGCTAACATCAAGCAAATGGTCTAAGCTAGGTTTCGTCGGGTCCACAAGGAATCTTCGTACGGCGTGATCAAGTTCTTTCGTGAAGAATACCTCGTCATTTCGCTCGTCTGCATCGTTGGCAATGGCTTCGAAAAGATGTTTCAGCTCTATCGCTAGGCTTCGGTACTCTCCCGGGCCGACTTCGTCATCATCCATATCAAAGCCGTAGAAAGACTCTTTTGTAAAATCCCGCGGAATCTCCATCTAAAGTCTCCTTTCCGCTACCGGAACTAGGTTTCAGAGGTGCGCAGCCCGCCGATCGTGGTTTCGGCTGTCTATTCAGTGCGACGCTTCCGCCACCATACCCGAAGAATGTCTAGTGGCCCTGCAGCCAACGACATAAATGCAATAAGCAATAGCGGCCACGCAACCACTAAGGCGAGCAGTATCCAATACCACCTCCAGCCTTCATGCCAGAGAATAATTGAAGCGGTCACGTTGAGAAGCAGGATTGTGTACACGCAAGCTCGCGATAAGGCTCCGCCATCGTCCAACGACAGTTCTCCCGCAAACCCGTCCGCGAATGTCGACCCTCCTGCGAGTTCAGAAAGGGTCTCATGTTTTCGGTGAGGAAGCCCTTGGCCTATCGCACCGACCGCGAGCGAAAGGACAAAAATCGCAATTCCCAGTATCCATGCGCGGTGCCAGAGGTAGTAAAGGGCAACCGCACAGTACGTAAAATTGAGCGGCCTAAGAACACGCCGCTCGAAGTTGGCTATAAGGATATGGGGCTGGGATTTCACTTTACGCTCGCATTGGTGCCTAGAACAGAGAGGTATGTTCGATGCAAGTATATCCCTGAACTTGCACCTCAGGTGGAATACCCTGCCCACCGTCGCCTGGATACCCCCGGTCGAACCATGGAGACCATCACGCATCGGGGGTGTATCGCGTAGTCGGTCGTTTGGGCTACAAAGAGCAAAGGGACTCTCCGGCGAGGATTAAAGTATTGCTAGCAGAGCACGAGACAGAAGGCAGAGGATTGCTACGCGGCATCCGGTTCCTATTTGGACACTAGCCTGTAGAATCAAAGCTGGCGAGGCAGACTTCCCCATGACAGGCAGCGCCCATTCCCCTCAGGGGCTAAAGCCCGCGTTCATTTTGGTGCATTTACGGCACGACTGAAGCCGTGCCCTTTCAAAGCAGCGAGAACTTTGTAGTAAATGAGAACTAGCCCATGACCAAGCCCGAAACCATTGCCGTAGCCATGTCTGGAGGGGTTGATTCCTCAACGGTGGCGGCTATGCTTGCGCATGGAGGCGACGGCACTGACGGTTCGGAGCCTACTGTGGTGGGGCTGACGCTGCAGCTTTGGGACCAGACGCGGCTGGCGGGGAAGCACGGTATTCCAGATGCGCCGAAGGCTGGACGGTGCTGTTCGCTGGACGATGTTTACGATGCGCGGCGCGTGGCCGAGCACCTGGGCATTCCCTATTACATCGTGAACCAGCAGGAGCGCTTTGAGCGGGCAGTGGTGCGGCCATTTGTGGATGAGTACCTGGCCGGGCGGACGCCGATTCCCTGCTCGCTGTGCAACGACCATCTGAAGTTCGATGCGCTGCTGCAGACGGCGCGGTCGATCGGCGCAGGACGGATTGCAACGGGGCATTATGCGGTGAACGAGTTCGATGCGGCGCGCGGGCGCTGGATTTTGAAGCGTCCGGCGGACCTGGCCAAGGATCAGACCTACTTTCTGTTCGGACTGACGCAGGAGCAACTGGCTCACACGCTTTTCCCGCTGGGGCGGCTGACCAAGCCCGAGGTGCGCGAGGTTGCACGGCAGCACGGGCTGGCGCTGGCGGAGAAGCCCGACTCGCAGGAGATTTGCTTTATTCCGGGAGGGGACTACAAGCAGTTCCTGACCGCGTATCTCGAAGAGCAGGGCGAGAGCATTCCGGAAACGGCGGGCGAACTGGTTGCCTCAAGCGGCGAGGTTTTGGGCCGGCACGAGGGCATCTCGAACTTTACCGTGGGGCAAAGGAAGGGGCTGGGCGTGAGCTCACCCTCGCCGCTTTACGTGCTGAATATCGACCCGGCGAGCCACCGCGTGACGGTGGGCGCCGACGCGGAACTGGCCACGCGCACGCTGCGCGCCCGGCGGCTCAACTGGATCTCGATTCCGGAGCTGACCGCGCCAATGCGTGTGCGGGCCAAGATTCGCCATCGGCATGAGCCTGCCTGGGCCACGCTTGAACCAGCTAGGCTGGGCGAGGCGGTGGCTACCTTCGACGAGCCTCAGCGCGCGGTTACTCCCGGCCAGTCGGCGGTGTTTTATGACGGCGACGAGGTGGTTGGCGGGGGTTGGATCGTCTGAGGCGAATCCGGACAAAAGCTGTTTGCGTGGCTGAGATTGCCGCAGGGGCTAAAGCCCGCGTTGATTTCGCTACTTGCGGCACGACTGAAGTCGTGCCCTGACACAGGCTCGACCTATGCAGAGGTTCCCAAAAACAAATGCAGCGAGTTAGCGCCGCTGCGCGGGGTTAGCGGGTTAGCAAGTTAGCGGACGGTGGTGCTGGACGCGGTTTCATTCCTTCGCAGCACGGCGACGCGACGTAAGACGGATGCGATCCTCGGTCGGAGTCCATTTCTTTGCAGCGTCGAATGCTGTTGCCGATCAAAGCCGAGGCTTCGGGCTTCTTCTTCCCCTCCATGCCGCTCGACAAGATGGGCCAAAGCTCGTAGGCTTGCAACCAACCAAAACTAGACCAACGCAGCCGTTGCTGTATTTCTTGCTCGCTTTCATACCGATCTGCGCGTTTCGGGTTTGCTGTCAAATTTGCGGAGGAGACGTGCGCTATTAAGTTATTTGGGAAGAAGGAGATAGGAATCTTTCTCGCTTTGCAGAGTAATCCAGTGGATTTGGTTAAGCTTAGAACATTCAAACCGAAATGATTGAACCGGGGAAGCGTAAGAGGCTTTCCCAATCTTCTTCGGGCCATCCCCCGCGGGTTCGCTGGCGTAGGGAAGAAGAAGAGGCCAAGGCATCTCTGGCGGCGCGTCAGAGGGCGACTCCGGCGCGGAGTTGCCGCGAATTCCTTTCTGCGGGCAATGCGAAAGACCGTGGAATGGTGGGCCGGGATTGGCGGACAGATGGCAGTGGAAGTACGGAAGCGGGCAGTACGGAGGAAGGCCAAAGAGGTTGGAACCGTCAAAAAGGCGAAAACGCTCAACAAAGCGGCGCTCAAGCTGGTGGACGAGAATGCAGCCGCGATTGCGCAGTCGCTTCTGGACAGCACGATACATGGCAACGTGGTGAGCGCTCGATTGCTGATGGAACTGGCAGGAGGAAACGTAGCGGCTGAGGATGCAATGGTCATGCGGCCGCTTCGAAGCCTGGCGTTGGATCTGGCGGCGGAGCCGGAATGGCCGCGCGAGTCGGACGTGGAAGCTGGAGTAGGAAGCCGGGAACCGGAAGGGACCTGAGTTTTTTGCGTAGCGGGGAATGCGGCGGAGATGCGGGGGAAAAGCCCAGTGCAGCCCGCCGCATTCCCACCAAAGAAGGATGAGACAGGGATGAAGCTCACAAGAGACGGGTTGTTGCGCGGCGGCAGAAGAATGTGGCTGAAGCTGGGACTGTGCCTGATGGTGTTTGTGCTTGAAGGCGTAGCCAACGCGCAGGCGGTCAGCACGACGACGGTCCAGGGGACGGTGTATCTGGCGAATGGGCAAGCTGGGTCGGGGACACTGGTTGTGAGCTGGCCGTCGTTTACGACGGCGAACGGGCTGGCGGTGGCTGCGGATAGCACCACGGTGACGATTGCGCCGGACGGATTTGTGAGCGTGAATCTGACGCCCAACGTGGGGGCAACACCGGCGGGGCTTTATTACACGGCAGTCTACTACCTGAGCGACGGCACGACGAATACTCAGTACTGGGTGGTTCCAGCGGCGGCGCAGGCGAGCCTGGCGCAGGTGCAGGCGCAACTGATGCCGGCGACGCAGGCTGTGCAGGCGGTGAGTAAGGCATATGTGGATCAGCAAGTGGCCGAGCTGACAGGGAGCCTGCTGACGGCGTCGGGCGGAACGCTGAGCGGACCACTGTATCTGAATGGCGACCCGGCTACGCCGCTGCAAGCGGCGGACAAGCACTATGTGGATACGACCTTCGCGATGGCGGTTCCGATTGCGGGCGGGAACATGACGGGGCCTTTGTCAGCACCCTCGGTGAATGGCGTGCAATCGCCGGTGGCGGCCAGCTCGCAGACGACGCTTCAGGCGGCGATCAATGCGGCGGGGACCAGCGGGGCGGTGGAGATTCCGCCGGCGTATGCGGGGACAGATGCGTTTACGAATCCGACTGGCATTTATGTGTCGGATTTGCGGACGAAGGGCGCACAGCAGATTGAACGGAGCGTAAAGGAATTTGGCGCGGTGTGCGATGGTACGACGGACGACACCAATGCGCTTCAGGCAGCGATCAATTACGCGCAGACGCACGGGGTGGCGTTGACGATTCCCCAGGGAACCTGCAAGACACGATCACTGAACTGGCATGGGGAGTCGATCGGCGGGTTGGGCAAGCAGGTGTCGGCGCTGAAGGGATTCCCAGGGCAGGATGTACTGGCTACATTGACAGACAGCATGAATCTGCTGAGCTATACGCGGATACACGATCTGACGATCTATGTGGATCAGAGTTTGGATGTTTCCTGCTCGGCGGCAGAAGGGCGCGCTGCGGCGGGAAGCTGTGGAGTCAACAGGTTTTTGGAGCGGAATTCGATTTTTTCGCCGGGCGGGAGCGGGCTGACTGGGACGGTGGGAACAGGCGCGGGCTGGGCGGTGGGCAATTGCGCGATTGCGATGCCCGCGGACCTTGGCACGGGTAGCAACGGATTGCGCGTGGCGGAGATCGAGAACCTGGAGATCGTGGCGACGGGAGTGGACCCGATGGCTGCTCAGTATCCCGGGGCGCACTCGACGCATACCTGCGGGCTCTATTTTGCGCAGTGGCCGCAGTGGAGCGAGTTCCGGAATATCGATATTCGCGGGCTGAATACGGGAATCGCGATTCCTGCGCTGCCGGTGGCGACGCCGGCGGGGCTGTATGCGGATTCAAACCGGTGGCAGAACGTCACGATCCAGGCAACGCACGCGTTTACGGCGGCGGCGGGATCAAACAATGTGCTGGACAACGTGGTGGCCATGGCGGGGAATTCAGCGGCAGCGGGCGAAACGCCGACCGGGCTGGTGCTGGATCTTTCAGGTACGCAACAGGGCTGGACGGTGCGGAATGCGGTGGTGTTGCCGGTGTGGAACGCGGTGCAGCCGCAACTGACCGTGACAGCCGCTGGCGGCGCGGTGACGGCAGTGTCGCTAGGGCCGGAACATGGATTGGGATTCGATCCGTATGGGGCGCAGGTTCCGTTGACGTTCAGCGGGAGCTGCACGGCGCAGGCGACAGCGAGCGTGAACAACGACGGGTCAATCGGGACGGTTGCAGTTACCTCGGGCGGGGTGGGCTGCTCGGGAACGACTACGGCGAGCGTGAACGCGGCGGGGACCTGGGATACAGCTGCGCCGGTGAACCTGATTGGCGGGCAAAACATGACGTTCTTTGACGGGAATCTGCTGAAGGGCAACGGCGGGTACACGGTTTGGAACGCGGCGCAATCGGAGAGTTACGGTACGCAGTTAGACGGGGGTGGCGGGAGATTGCCGAGTGGCGGGAGTTATGCGGCGCTGGTGGCTAAAAACCCGGTGGGAGCGGCATACGCGGTCGATCAATTTCCTGGCGCGGACTTTGGAGCGAAGTTACAAGCTTGCCTGGGGGCGATGAGCGCGAGTTATGGCGGCACGTGCGACGCGCGTAACTTTACCGGAACGCTCTCGATGGGATCAAACCTGACGATATCGACATCCAATGCGACGGTGTTGCTGCCCTGCGCCACGATTTCGACGGCCAACCGAGTGATTGTGACGGCGGGCACGAGGAATGTGTCGTTGCGTGGTTGCGCCTTGCGGGGAGCGAGCGCGGCGAGTGGAAACCTGGGCGGAACGGTGTTTCAGTACTCGGGCGCGGGAGCAATGGTGCAGGTGGGGGACCCAACGTATGCGGGGAATACGTCGGGCTTTCACATGGACAACGCGGTGATCAACACGACCGCAACCAGCAGCGCGACGGCGCAAGGGCTGGTGGCCTATCGCACCCAGGAGATGGATCTGGAGAGTCTGTATTTTCTGGGAAACCAGAACCAGACGGGCATGACATTGGACGGTACCGGGAACTACACGGGCGGAACATTCTTCGATGACCAGTTCGATGGGTTTCAAACGGCGGTGAATGCGATCGGGCACCAGATTCCCAATGCGGCAACGACCGATTGGATGAATGCGAGTACGTTTGTGCGGCTGCACATCGATTGTCCGGAGAGCAGCGGCAGTCCAATCGCCGGGACGTACGGGATCAACTTGCAGCAGGGGGATGGCAACACGTTCACCGGCGGAGATGTGGAGGGCTGCTCGACAGCATTGCATCTGGGAGCGAATGCGCAAAACAATACGATTCTGGGGCTGAGGAACGAAGTCTCGACCAATCAGGTTGTGGCGGATGCGGGCAGTGCGTACAACAACTGGATGACTGGCGGGACGATGTTCACGGGCGCCTTGACGGACAACGGCACACGCAACAGCTTTCTGGACACTTTTCATCGGAGTTTCAACGGGTTGAACGGCGATTGGTACGGCAGCCAGAAGGACGCCACGGTAACCAATCACTACCGCATTGGAATTGGCGCGGGGAACGAGCGCGGGTTGCTGGATCGATATCAGACGGACTATGGCTACCGCTGGACGATGGGCTTAAGCGATGCGACGGCGGGTGAGCAGTTCTATCAGATTCTCGATGAACTGAACGGCATCTATCGTTTGTCGATCGGGCAGTATAACAACGGCCAGTCGAGCACCAACAATCAGACCGTGATCAATTCGGCGGGCACGGGCGCAATTGTATTGAACGGGTCAACGAATGCAGGGACCGGAGGGATAACTTTCGGATCGGGCGGAGCGAGCGAGACGACGGTTGCGACGATCAGCAATGCAGGGAACGCGCTGTTTAACGGGACGCTTCAGGTGGGCGGCGTGTCGACGTTTACCGGCTCGACGATGGTGAAGAACCAAGTGAACGCTGAGATCGACCAGTTTTTGTGGGCCGGATTGACCGCGAGCCAAAAGGAGTCTTTCACTTACAAGGATTGGAACGGAAATAGCCAGTGGTACATGGTGAAGGACCAGAACAATAACTGGGCACTGAATTCAGCTACCGGAGGGCTGGATAGCTTCAAGGCTTATCAGAGCACCAACAGTGGAGACACGTATATCAATGCCTCGAATCCGTCGGGAGTTGTGCGCGTCAACTATGAGACAGGATCGGGGGCAGCGTTCAATATCTATGGCGGCGGAAGCGGCGCGTTGTATGCCAGTTTTACGGGCACGAATGCGATCAAGTTTCCTGGGCTTGCGGCAAGCAGCGGGCTCGATTGCCTACAGGTGGATAACTCTGGGTATATCTCGAATACCGGCTCGGCCTGCGGGACGGGATCGGGGACAGGCGGAAGCGGCACGGTCAGCTCCGGTACCGCCGGACAGATTGCCCGTTATCCCGGCAGCGGCACAGTCGTCAGCGGTTCTCCCGCAACTGTTGATGGGAGTGGAAACCTATCAACGCCCGCGACTGTTTCAGCCGCGAATCTACCTATTACGGTAACTTCTCCTCCTTACAATGCAGTCGCCGATAACACGACCGACAACACGGCGGCGTTTCAGGCGGCTATCAATGCAGCTTCCTATACCGGGCAGGATGTTTATGTACCGTCCGCTCCGGCTGGCCACTGCTACAACTTCAAGAAGCTCTACTGGTATCACGATGCTGTTTTAAATCCGGGTTACAATCCGAGCGGCGGCTGGAGTTTCAAGTTTCGCGGCGGCAGAACGAGCCGGGATAATGATGGAAATAATTCAGGAGTTTCGACCGCAACAACATGCCTCACATCCACGGATAACACCGGGCCGGCAATCAACTTCGGTGGCGGGCCTGCTTTTGCGGGCAACACCGGCACGCTGAACATCACCAATAGTTCGATCACGAACGGCACGGCTACGTTTAACTGGACCCTTGCCGGCGGAACACTTCCGGTTGTGGGACAGATTGTTCAAATCTCAGGCACTACGAATGACGGCGGTCAGTTGAACTTGCAGGGCGGTGTCATAGCAAGTGTTACAGGGACGACGAGCGGAACCTTCACGGTAACTGGAATCCAGCCAGCGGACACGGCTGCCTCGCAGGCGGAGACGGGCACAGCAAAGACGGGCGCATACAACTATTTGTTTGAAGCCGCTTCTATAAGCGGCTTTACGCTCAATGTGAACAATTCCACCTGGGCGCTGGACGCCGATCTCTTTACCGGATGGTCGGATATATCCGACATAACCATCAATCAGAGCGGCCCGGGCGGCGGATTGAGGGTTGAGGATGTGTGGGAACATGTCAACCTCAAGGGTCTCTACATTCTGAGTTCGTATGGTAAGACCTATGCGGCGGCTCACGGCGGTTCTTATCCGACGGGCACGGTCGGGATGAAACTCTGCAACAACATTGCTTCCGGGCTGGTGCAGGTTGACAAAACGTTGTCAGGATACTTCGATCACGGTTATGAATTGGGTTCGAACGGCTCGGTTACGAACTGCGCCGCACTGATGGACTCTTTCGCGGGCGATAGCATGGATGGTTCGGGAAATAACACAGGATTTTTGATTGGCAGAGGACCACAAGGAAGCCTGGACCATCCTTACACAGAATCGGTGAACAGCGCAGGAATCAACCTGGGCAGTTACAACCAAGGACCATGGAAGATCACCAACGGAACATTTGCCAATCCGAGTTCGTCACTTCAGGCCAGCATCTATGTGAATCAGTTGACTTCTCCGAGCGGGTACAACCTATCCGGGATCGACATTGAGAATAACGCTATTCTGTTCGCCAATACATACGGCATCAAACTGATAGACCCTGCCGGAACGAGCCAAGGCAAGGTGGCTTACAACACAGTTGACGGCGGAGGGAACCTTACGGCGTACGGCATAGGATTGCCGAGCAATAATGTGGCTTGGTTCCTGGAGAACAATTCCTTTGCTTTGGCGTCCTCCTCGAACAACTACCAGAATCAGGCCGGCGCAAACCTGTCGTATGACGGTTCTACGCTGACCGCCGCGCACATTGTCAGCGAGCAAGGAGCGATTGTTCTTAGTGCCAATCCGGCTGGCATCACGCTTCCATCCAATGTCACGGGCACGCAGGGCACGGATGCAAATCTTCTTTCGGCGGGCACGGTGAGCGGCACCGCTCAACTGCTCTGCACGGATGCGAATGGCGGCGCGACAACCCTTGGATGCACGACAGGGAGCGGCGCTCCATCGGTTTATTTCAATGTGCTCAGCTATGGAGCAAAAGCAGACAAGCTTCCCATGGCCGGAACCTATGTGTGGGCTTCGCTGGCGGCGGGCAGTTCAACGCTGTATGTGGGGAGCGGCAGCTTCACCTCCGCCGATGCGGGAAAGTATGTGACCTTCGCTCCCGCGTCTACTTGGGCGCAGCCGTTTTCGACCGGGCCATCGACGGCACAGATCGTGTCAGTAACGGACGGCCAGCATTTAGTTCTGAGCAGGACGGCGGCGGTGACGGAGGGCGCGTATATCTCCTGGGGTACGGACAACGTGCCGGCTTTCAATGCGTGCGCGACGGCAGTGACCGCTGCCGGTGGGGGTACATGCGCCGTACCAGCCGGGAATTATCTCTTTGCGACCTCACCCTATTACTTTGTCAGCGGCATGGCGCAGGACGATGGAGGATACCAGAATCCAGCGGGCGGGTCGGGCGCGGCGATAGCCTGCACGCTGGCCGGCGGTTCGCTGAGCGGCTGCACGGTCATGAGCAGCCCCAGCACGTATGTGAAGAACACGATCCTTACGCTTAACTTCCCGATGCAGGGATCTGCAAACAGCGGCTGCCCCACTGTATACGCAGGGCCGTGCGGACAGGAATTTGCGACGGTGACAACCAATAGCAGCGGACAGGTGCAGAATCCGGTCACGATTGTGTACCCAGGTTTTGGACTGACATCCGCGCCGGTTCCTACGGTGAACGCAACGGGCGGCGATGGCGCAACGGCCACGACCACTCTCGCCGGGGGAACGGCTGCAACGCCGACGATCACGAATGGAGGCAGCGGCTATCCAGCGAGTGCGAGCGGAGTCTTAGAGATGTGGGCTCTGGGCGGCGGCTGCACAAGCAACTTTGGCGGCGGCAGCTCGGGCTTGCCTGTGATGGTGGGCAAAGGCTCGGCGTCAACCAATGCCTCCGGCGCGGTGACGAGCGCAGCCTGGACAAACGCGCCGACCGGATGCTCGACAGCGCCTACCATCGTCTTTGGCGACTTCACTTGCTGGAACCCCGGCAGCTCATCATTCACTGCGCAGTGCACCAACATGGCGCCGCTGATTCCAGCGGCGATTCCCGTACAGGTCATGCTTGTACCAGGAGTGAATTGGTTTGGCCCAGCGGGGGCGAGTCAGGAAGGCAGCAATCTATATGGGACATGGGACGGCGCGACTGTGGATACCGTTTCCCCTGGGACCATGCTGGCGCAGCCGGCCATGTTCGGCGGTCAAATCCAGAATACGGATATAGGCGGCCTGAAGCTCGGCGGCGGGTTCATCGGGATATTCGACCCATACAACCTGAACAGGGCGAAGATTCACGATCTTGAATTCGATACCGGGATTGGAATGCTGACCTGGGCGTACGATCTTGGATCTGAGGTTGACAACATATGGTCGGGAGGCTACGCCCCGATTGTCAACGGCGGGGCTTGGCAGCATCGTAGCGACTTTCCTCTCGGGCAGGGCGGTTTCTTCGATGTGGCGTCCGTTGCAAACAGCGTCACCGAGCCGGCGGGCTACAACACTGTGGCGGCGGCAATCGACAATTACTTTGCGGAAGAGTTCTGGCGGCCGGAGTTCTCAGCAAGCAGCGCGGACTTTTTCGAAACCTGCGCATTTCCGCAGACCGCAAATCAACGGCAAACTTCACATAGCTTGAGCATCCCGCAGGGCGCGAACAGTATGTGTTACAAGGGCCTGACCGGCATGGGAATGGTGAATTTGACGCGGGATGGCCGCGCGGCAGGCGGGCACCCGATTACGGGTATCACCGGCAAATATCTGTACCGGCCCATCTACTACGGTTCACTCGGACCGAGCATTGTCTCGGGGCTCAGTTGCGAAGATTGCAATCAAGTGACCAGCGATCCATACCGGGCTGCGCCAACCCAGGAGGGCGCGATTGAATTTGAAGCTGGCGATGGTGCGCAGATCAACGGCGTTGGCTGGAGCGGCAGTCAGATTGTGCAGCCGCTTTACGACTTGAGCGGCGCAGCCTACAGCGGAACGGCGGGAGCGCCGCAGGACGTTGCGTGGCAGAATATCAGTGCCACGACGGAGGTGAATGCTCAGGCACCGCAGAACCTCAATGTCCAGGTCAATCAAGCGTTCCCAGCAGGGCTGACGGTCACTTCGAATAGCGGGAGCGGGAACGGCCAGATCACGTTTGTGAATGGTTATAACACGCAGGTTGGCTCCATACGGCAGAGCGTAGTGTGGAACTCTCTGTCGATCTTTGGAGGCGCAGTGGACGATATGGACTTTGCGCCGGGTGGAGTTACGGCGAATGTGCCATTGTCCTTGCCGAGCATAGCGCCGTCTAGCGGCAATGCGTGCCTGCAAATCAACAGCGCGGGAGTTGTGTCGAATACCGGCTCGGCTTGCGGCGGCAGCGGCGGCGGAGTGACGTCCTTTGCGGCGCCTTCCGGGAGTTGGCCATCGTGGCTGGTTCCCACGGTGACGAATTCTACAAGTACTCCATCGTTGGCGGTTGCGGCTTCGGCAACCGGCACGGGGAATGTGGTGTTGTCGAGCGGGCCGACGTTCACGGGCAATGCCACGACGTTTGCGAACAGCGCGGCGGCGGAGCAGGATGTGGTGATCCAACCGGGGGCGGGCGCGGACCAGATTGGCGCGTTTGGATGGAACAACTACGCTGGCACTTCGCAGTGGAAGCTGAGGAAGGATGCGAGCAACTACCTGCGCCTGACGGATATGGTGAACTCTCTGGACCGGGAAGTCTTCTACCAGAACGGACAGACGGTGCTCAATGCCGGGGCGGGCGCAAATCCAGTGGTAGTGAATGGCGCGACTGGAAGCGGCACGGGGGGATTGCTGGTGGAGAGCGGCGGTTCAAGCCCTGCAGCGGTACTGACGGTGACCGGGAGCGGAAACACAACGGCGACGGGCTTTGTGTCGGGCAAGTTCATGATGGGCTCGGGAACGATGTCGCTGGGAACGGGCGCGGCGGCTGGGACTAGTCCGTCGATCGTTTGCCTGAGCGGCCATGTGTGCGACGGCGTGAGCGGAACGGTGACGCTGACGACGGGAACGAGCCCGACGACCGGGACGCTGGCGACGTTGAGCTTTCCGAATACGCACAGCAACTCTGCAAACTGCATCGTAGACGTTCTGCAGAGCGGGGTTGGACGAGTGACAACGGCGACCTGGACCGAATCGACCACGGCGGTAACGCTGACTGCCAATACCGCGTTGACGGCCAGTACGGCGTATACGGTGAAGTATTGGTGCGGGGGGAATTAGCTCTCGATCCGGCCTGTTGGGTTGCAACGCGAATCCCACCTTAGCCGCAACAAACCGCCGCGGCGGCCCGCGGCGAGGGTGGGAACCCAGCCTTCGTTCCTAAGGGAAAAGAGCCTGGATATTTGTAAAAGCCTGCTAACAAAGGCAGCAAGTTAGCCTCCGCTGCGCGGAGATAGCGGGTTAGCAAGTTGGCGGATTTTCCTGGAAAGGAACGGTATTGGCTCCAAGCTGAATGAGTCGTGTGGCGGGTGGAAGCGGGGGATCCGTGGCAGAGACGGGGGAAAGGCGTGCGGATGAGGCGCGAGGTGTGAGCTTGTGCCTTGAGGATCTGGACCGGGAAGAGCTGGAGCGGTTTGGGAGGATTCTGGATCATCGTCCCGCGAGTTTGCGGGGACGGACGGTGGGGATGGCGCTGGCGGAGATGCTACTGCTGGTGAGAACGCGCGAGGGGAAGCCGGCTCCTCTGCGGGCGAATACGGCGCAGCGGGCCTTCGAGCGGCGGCGGGGTGAGCGGAACATCGTGCTGAAGGCGCGGCAGATGGGTTTGACGACCTGGGCGGCGGCGCGGTTCTTCCTGAAGACCATTACCCAGCCGGGGACGCTGACTCTGGAGGTGGCGCATACGCAGGAGGCCGCGGAGGAGATCTTTCGGATCGTTCACCGGTTTGTGGACTGGCTGCCGGAGGAGCTGCGGGAGGGGCCTCTGAAGACTTCGCGGGCCAATGTGCGGCAAATTGTGTTTCCGGAGATGGATGCGCAGTATCGGGTGGTGTCAGCGGGAGACCGGAACGCGGGCCGGGGATTGACGGTGCAGAATCTGCACTGCTCGGAGCTGGCGCGCTGGCCGGGAGATCCGGCGGAGACTCTGGCGGGATTGCGAGCTTCGATGGCGCCGGGGGCGGAGCTGATTCTGGAATCAACGCCGGACGGAGTGGGCGGATGCTTCCACGAAGAGTGGCAGAAGGCGGGCGAGACGGGGATGGTGCGGCATTTCTTTCCCTGGTGGATGGAGCGGCGTTACCGGGCCGTGGCGGTGGAGGAAACGAGCCTGACCGAGAAGGAACGCGATCTGATAGCGCGGAAGCGCCTGGACAGGGAGCAGATCGGATACCGGCGGCAGATGCGGGCGAACTTTCGCGGGCTGGCACGGCAGGAGTATGCCGAGGACGAGGAAAGCTGCTTTTTGGCCAGCGGGGATTCTGTGTTTGAGCTGGCGGCGATTGAGGCGCGGCTGGCGGAGATGCAGGAGCCGGCGGAGCGGCGGCGGAATGGGGAGTTGGAGATCTGGCTGCCGCCACTGAAAGGCAAGGAGTATCTGGTGGCGGCGGACCCGGCCGGGGGAGGCAGCGAGGGAGATTACTCGGCGGCCCAGGTGCTGGAGATGGAAACGGGTCTGCAGTGTGCCGAGTTTTCCGGGCACGTGGGTGGGCTGGAGCTGGCCCGACTGGTGACCGAGCTGGCGGCCGAGTACAACCAGGCGTGGCTGGTGGTGGAGAGAAACAACCACGGCAGTGGCGTGCTGGCGCTGGCAGAGACGGCGTGCAAATACGCGCGGATTTACAAGCAAGGGGGCCAGGCAGGTTGGTTGACCACGAGCTTGAGCCGCCCAGCCGTGCTAGGGCAACTGGGCGCGGGCCTGGTGCAGGAGCCGGAGCGGTTTCAAAGCCGTAAGCTGCTGGGAGAATGCAGGAGTTTTGTGAGGTTGCCGAATGGAAGCTCGGGAGCGCGGGCGGGAACGCATGACGACCGGGTGATGGCGATGGCAATCGGGCTGGGTGCGCGGGCGGAGATGCTGTCCAGGGGTCAGAGATCAGGGGTCAGAGGTCAGGAACCCCCTCTCAGCGGTCAAATAAGATCATTGCAGCCAATGATCGCGGGCGATTAAAGTCCGAACGCAGTTAGCTGTATGTCGGTCTCGCGATCTCTGATCTCTGTGCTCTGCTTTTGCAGATAATTACTGGCAAAGCGCTTAGAATTCAAAAAGAGTCAAGAAAAAGGCAGGGAGACGGGCTTGGCGGTTCTGGCGGTGCAGCAGATCCGGCGGATGCGAGGCGGCGCGCAGGGCCAGTTGATGCTGGGCGCGGACGGCCATCTCTACGTCGTCAAGTTTCAGAACAACCCGCAGCACACACGCGTGCTGGCGAATGAGTTTCTGGCCTCGCGGCTGGCGTCGGCGGTGGGGCTGACGGCACCGGAGGCAGAGCTGGTTGAAGTATCCAGTTGGTTAGTGGAGAACACGCCGGATCTGGAGATCGACCTGGGCAGGACGCGGGTTCGATGCCAGCCGGGATTGCAGTTCGGGTCGCGGTTTGTGGGCGGTCTGATGCCGGGTCAGGTGGTGGACTACCTGCCCGAGGAGCAACTGGCTGAGGTGCGGAATCTGGGTGAGTTTGGCGGCATCCTGGCGTTGGACAAGTGGACCGGAAATGCCAACGGGCGGCAGGCGGTGTTTACGCGCAAGCAGCGCGAGCGGCGGTACCGGGCGGTCTTCATCGACTACGGATATTGCTTTCACGCCGGGGAATGGCGGTTTGAGGATGCGCCGCTGCGCGGTGTCTATTATCGGAACGATGTGTACCGAGAAGTGACGGGATGGGAGTCGTTTGAGCCTTGGTTGACGCGGCTGGAGATGTTGCCGGCAGAGACGGTCTGGGCGGCGGCGAACGAGATACCCCCGGAATGGTACGGCGGCGACCTGAACGATATGGAAAAGCTGGTGGAGAAGCTGCTCAAACGGCGGAGCCGAATCCGGGAGTTGATCGAGGGGTTCGGGAAGTCGGAAAGGAAGCCATTTCCGAAATGGGGAGCGATGGGGAAAGAATGTGTGGAGGATGCTTGGAAAGGGGTTCGGTGGGGGACTAGCATTGCGGGAAGGGTGAATTAGAGGGAGAAAGGGCGGAAGCCAGAGATGGCAAGCGGGAATCAGCGGCGGGCATGCGAGTTTAGGCTGCTCCGGTATGTGCCGGATGCGGTGCGGAACGAGTATGTGCATATCGGGGCGATCCTGCGCGAGCAGGGCAGCTCTGAGCCTGCTTTGGTCCGGTTCACGCGTGACTGGCGCCGCGTGCGCTGCCTCGATCCGGAGGCGGACACCGCGCTGCTGGAGGGGATGGAGAGCGAGCTGCGCAGGCGCTTTGAGGCCGAGCCCGATGGAAACCTGATGCGGCTGCTCACGGAGTCGCTCTCGCTGAGCGTGCAGATGACCGAGCAAAAGGCCTATCTGGCGGAGAGCCTGCCCGCTGGGATGGAAGAGCTGATGAAGATGTATGTTGACCCGCCGCCCCGGGAGCGCGTGCCGCGGCTCAGCGGGCGGGCGGCGATCCAGGCCAGGATGCGGACGGAGTTTGAGCGGGCCGGGGTCTGGGATCTGCTGCGCAAGCGGATTGCGGCCTCGGAGTACACGCGGCCGGGGGACCCGCTGCGGATCGACGTGGGGTACCGGCCCAATGGTGTGATTCGGATGTTCCATGCGGTGAGCCTGGAGCCGGGCGTAGAGATGGCCAAGGTGCTGGCGTTTTCAGCGGCGGGATTGCGGGCCGGCGTGGAACGCGTGGAGAAGGCCGGCCTGGAGCTGACCGCTGTGATTGAGCCGGCGGCCCGGCTGGGAGCGACCGGCGAGGAGCCGGAGAGGCTGGAGATGTACCGCTTTGGCGTGGAGACGATGGAAGAGCATCAGATTCGGGTGCTGACGACGTCGGACCTGGGCCGGGTGGCGGAGACGGCGCGGCGGGAGCTGCGGGTTTAGGGATTAGGGACTAGGGATTAGGGAACTGAAGAGCGCTTGGTTGCGTAGGGAAAGTAACTGTCCCCTGATCTCTGACAACTGATGACTGTTTTTTCGAGGCATGGCCCTTTCCGGGGCTGTGCCTTTTTGTTTTGGGCGGCGGAAAAAGGAAGGTGTGCGTGAAGGTTGGAGAACAGTTGAAAGAGATTTGGCGGCAGGCGACCGGAAGCGGGCGAAGGGCGGGACTTGCCGCGAGTGCGGCCGATGCGGAAGCGGAGCGCAAGACACTGGCGCTGCCCTCGATCCTGACGCCGGTCCAATTTCCAGGGCGGCTGCTGCCCAAGCCGACTCCGGCAAACCTGCGCCGCTTTGCGGAGACGCCGGTGGTGCGGCGGGCAATCAATGTCATCAAGGACCGGATTGCGGCGATGGATTGGCAGGTGCGGGTGCGGCGCGGGGTGAGGCCGGGTGATGTGGCTTTCGCGGAGCGGAAGTTGCGGGCGCTGCGCCGGATGCTGGAAGAGCCGAACGCAGTGGACAGCTTCAGAACCTTGATGGAACAGGTGATTGAGGATGCGTTGACGGGCGGGTACGGGGCCATCGAGATGGAGCCGACGGGAGACGCGGAGCGCCCGGCGATGCTGTGGCCCGTGGACGGGGCCTCGATTCGTATCAACGCGCGGTGGGACGGGCAGGCGGAGACGCCGCGGTATGCGCAGGCGCTGCCGGGGCAACTGGAGTCATCTGCGGTGGACCTGCGGGACGATCAGTTGATCTATGTGCGCATGAATCCGCGCAGCTTTACGCCGTTTGGGCTGGGACCGCTGGAGGTGGCGTTCGAGACGGTAAACCAGTTTCTGAGCGCGCACCGGTTTGCGGGCAAGCTGGCGTCGAACGCGGTGGCGCAGTATGCGCTGTGGCTGAATGAGGCCACGCCGGCGCAGCATGACCGGTTAATAAGGTGGTGGCAGGACGAGATTGAAGGGACGGGGCGGGTGCCGTTGATCTCGACCGAGCAGAAGCCGGAGGTGCTGCGGTTTGCGCAGGGTACGGACGCGGATATGCGGCTGGCCTGGCAGGAGTTTCTGATCCGGATGGTGGCCAACGCCTTTGGGTTGCCGCCGCTGATGCTGGGGCTGGAGGCGGATGTCAACCAGTCTACCGCCGCGGAGATGACCGATGAGGCCTTTCGTGGGGCGATTTCGCCGCTGGCGCTGTTGCTGGCCGGGCATCTGACCCGGGATCTCTTCGGCAAGTGCATCGGATGGCGGGAGTTCGAGTTTGTCTTTAACGATTTGAACGCAAGGGATGAGGAGACGGAACTGGCTGTGCAGGTGCAACTGTTGCAGGCTGGGGTGCTGACAGTCAACGAGGTGCGGGCGATGCGGGGGCTAGGGGCTCTGGAACCTGGACCGCAGGGGCAAGGGGAGACGACTCCGCTTGCGGGTGAAGGAGCAGAAATCAGGGACTCAGGGACTAGGGACTAGGGACTGGAGATAGGGGAGCAAGGACTAAGGAAGCATGGACCTGAGAGGAGGAGGCGCAGCCCCGTATCTGGAGCTGAATCATCTGGTTCATGGGCGCACAGGCCGGCTTCGATTTTAGTCCCTAGTCCCTAAGTCCCCTGGTCTCTCGTAGAGCGGAGAGCGGATGCGATTGGAAGCGATGGCGGTGAAGTTTCCCCATGTGGACGGACACCCGAACCGGGTGGCGTTCGAGGGAGTACTGACAGTGGTGAATGCGCCCAGCGATAAGGCGCCAGCCGGGGCCCGCGGGCACCGAGTGATGTTGACGCGCGAGGCGGCGGAGAAGGCGCTGCCCTCGCTGCTGGGCATGGCGGTGGACTACCGGCCGGGATGGGATGGCCACGATGCGCGGCGCAAGATCGGGCTGTTGACCGAGGCGGATCTGATCGGGCAGCGGCTGGTGGTGCGCGGGTACCTGTACGCGCGGGACTTTCCCGAGGTGGTAGGAGCGATCCAGGCGCAGTCGCCTGAAGCCATGGGGATGAGCTACGAACTAGCCGACGCGAAAGTGGAGGATATGCGGGCCGAGGTGTGGAAGCTGACCCGCGTGACTTTTACCGGAGCGGCGATTCTTTTGCGGGAGAAGGCGGCTTATCGGGCGACGAGCTTCCGCATGGCGAGTTAGTGAAAACAGAGACTGAACGGGTTAGCTGGTTGGCGAGTTAGCGAGTTGGCAAAGAGGCTCCGCTTTGGCGGCGCCTCTTTTGCTAGCAAGTTAGCGAAAGCTTTGCACGAGATTCACTGCAAACAAGAAAGGAAGGTCATGGAAATGGAAGAAAAAGCAATTGCGGAGCGGCTGGAGACGGCGGCCACCCTGCTGGAAAGAACGCTGAACTGGCTGGAGGAGCGGCAGGGCACGCTGACCGGCGAAGTGGAGAAGATTTCGGCCACCGTGGAACAGAGCCGGCGGGAAGCTGAGTTGGCGGAGAAGCTAGCGGCGACGGAGCGGGAACTGGCCGAGTTGAAGGCCGCAGCTGCGCCCACGGCATTGAATCCGTTGCGCAGGACGGTACCGGCGGCTACATCCGAAATGCTGGCCAAGCACGGAATCGGTGAGGGTCCGGTAGACGTGCGAACCCTGGATGCGGCGCTGGCCGGATTGAGTCTGGAGCAGCGCATCGCGGTAAAGAGCCAACTGCTGCGTGCCGGCTCGATCGCGTAAAAGCAGCTAACAGTTAACAGCTAACAGTTCAATGCATTTACGGGAGAAGCAGCTTCCAGCTGATACTTGCCAACCGATAACCGATAACTGGTAGCTGTTCGCTGTTAGTTATCCACTGAGTAAAGACTGGCCCCATGGAGGGGGCGGAAAGAGCCTATGAACGCAACCTTTGCAGACATTCACGCGGCAGCGGATTTTATCGGGCCGGGCGCTATCGAAGTTCCCGTGTATCAGACCGAGATTTTCGATATCTGCCGGCGTTCGAGCCCCTTCGGGCAGCGCATCAAGCAGGTTCCCGCAACGGGTCATCCGTCGCGGTTCTTCGAAGAGACAGCAATTCCCAACCCGGGCACGGCCGGCTTCGTGAACCCGCGCAGTATCGTGGCGCCGGTAGTAAGCCCGACGCGTGTGGAGCGGAGCGTGCCGCTGAAGGCGATCGTTTCGCAGATTAACTACAACCTGTTCGACATCGAACTGGGCAACCAGCAGCAGCAGTTCGCCTATTTGCAGGCCAAGGATCTTGTGGATACGGTGAGCGGCGTGATGGTGGCTCACGATGTAGCTCTTTGGAACGGCAACGACACCAGCCTGAGCACACCGACGACTGTGCAATACATGGGAGTTACAGCGCAGATTGTGGCTGGCGGCAACACCGTTTCAATCGGCACGACCGCTTCGATCGTGGACGGGTTGAAGTCGGCGGTAGCGCAGATGGTGGCCAACAACGGCTACTATGTGCGGCCCACGGCGATCTACGCGAACCCGGTGCTGCTGGATCTGATCGACCGGGAGATGAAGGCCGAGTACAACGTGGTGCTGAACACCGACCAGATCACGGGTGGTTTCAGAGTGAAGATGCTGTCGACGCAGGCGGGCGATTTGCCGCTGATTCCGGACTGGAGCCTGAGCTACACGGGTGTTCCTGGAACGGGCTCGGCGGTGCTGCCGGCCTACATTGTGACTGAGGATCTGATTGAGTACCACTGGCTCGGAGATCCAACCCCGCGCATCTTCCAGCTGGGGCTGCCTAACTCGCTGACTCATCAGTATGTGGCGGTCAAGTTTGGCGCGCCTGTGGTCAAGGGAGCCAACTACGCGCATTACCAGGTGCTGGTGGAGCGGTAGGAAGCAGAGCTAGCGGAGTTAGCGATGAGGCTCCGCGCGGCGGAGCCTCATCTGTTAGCGAGCCAGCGATTGAACGGGCGATGACGAACAAAGGGAAGGGTGGGGTATGGCATATCTGCAGCCAGCGGATTACCCGAATTATGGATTGCCGGGGGGAACGACGGCCGACTGGATAACGGCCGCCACGGCTTTGATCAACAGCTACTGCAGGCGGCCGGACCTGAATGTGATCCAGTACACGGAGCGTTTGCGGCTCATCAAGGGATCTCAAACGGTATTGCTGAGCTATCTGCCGCTGGTTCCGATGGGGACTGCGGCCTCGCCATTAGTGAGCATTGAGGGCCGCTATGCAAAGCCGCGGCGCGGGGAAATTCTGGACGAACCGATGTTTGAAATTGTCTGGGCGTTTTCTTTGCCCGGCCAGTGGACGGCAATCGATCCTAACTCGGTGGACTATGACCCAAACACGGGAGAACTGACGCTGCCGTGGAATGTGCTGGGACTGCCTTACAACGAAGTTACTGTGACCTATACGGCAGGGCTGGCAACAATCGGCGACGACGTAAAGACTGCATGTGCGCAGATTGTGCGGAACGCGCAGTCGACGCCAGCGTTGAATGCGAGCAAGACCAAGATCGACACGATGCAGATGCAGTATTTTTCGAGTTCGCTGGTGGACGAAACGGTGCAGGCGTGGCTTCGTCCCTACATTGCGAACAGGCTGGGGTGAGCGATGAGCGATACGGCGCCGCGCAAACCGACGGGAGCGCCGCAGATGCTGGCCGATGCCCTCCTGCGTAGTGTGGCAGGAACTTCGGCCCTGCTGCGCGTAACAGGCACTAATGCGGATACCAACATGTCCGAGCTGGGACTGGTGGCGACAACTTTCTACGATGTGGTGGTGAGCCCGGTGGCGATGCGCAAGCTGCGCCCGGCGTGGCAAGAGGGCGGCGAGTCCAAATGGGAACTGATGGTATCGGCGACCGGCGTGGAACAGCAAGTAAGCGCGCTGGATATGGCTTCGGCTCAGGCTCTCTTCGCCATGACACTCGCAGTTACGGTGGCGGGGCAGGACTACCTGATTGAGTCGGTCGGTTCAAGCGAAGCCTTCGGCCAGGTTTATCTCTACCGGTTGCTGTTACGCGAGGCTCGCCAGCAGGCTGTGTAATACGCTTCCAGCTTATAGCTGATTGCTGCGGCTGGTCTTCACGACCTAGCTTCGCGCGCACAGCGCTGACGCAACTTGGGCATGAGCAATGCGCCAACCGCAAGCGCGCGGGTCGAGTTACAGACCTTCAAACCATGCTTCAGGAGTTGTTCTCCATGCAAAATGCGAAAGACTCGTTTTATATGGCGCTGCGCACGCGGCTGGCCACAATCAATCCAGAGCGGACGGTTCTGCTGCGCGGGACGGTACGTCCGGGGATTCTGGTCGAGGAGGCGGAAGCGCCTTTCAGCCAGCCGCCCAGCGACGTGTTCATCCTGCGCTGGCTGGGGCTGGCCGTGGACATGGATCTCGGATCGACGATGGTAGCCGAAGAGTGCGAGATCGCATATCAAACCTGCGGAACGCAGAGTTATGGGGGACTGGATCGCGGCTGGGCGTTAAGCGAAATGGATGAAGAGTTAGTGGCGATGCTGAAACCCTTTTATGCGCCTAAGCTCAACTACACGGCAACACCGCCGGCGGCGATGCTGACGCAGGTATTTTGGGACGAGCCGGCGCTGGGGCCTATTGTGGTCCAACGGGACCGGTTGAACAGGTCAGCGAAGGTGATGGTTTACAGCTATCAGGAGCAGGGGGAGTAAATGGCGGTAAATTGGTTTTCGGCTCCGGCGCCGGTGGCAAGGCGGGTTCGAGGGTATTTTGCACCGGTGAACCGAGCGGCGCAAATGCCGGTGCTTTTCGATCCGGCGGAACAAGGCAAATTGAGTCTGGACACTCCACAGGCTCCTTGGATCGACGTGGGCTGGATTCAGGGATTCACACGCAAGCCAGGAAGCAAGACATCGCCTGTGTTGACGGGCATTCCGGCCGGAACGTTGGAACAAGTGCGAGAGACGCTTGAGGCGCAGGTTAGCTTTCAGTTTTTGAACTGGACAAAGCTGACGATGGCGCTGGCTACGGGATCGCAGCACATGAACCTTCTGGTCCCCGCAAGCAGTGCTGCTGCGGCTGCGGATGGAGCACAAGCGGCTCCAGCAGTAATTCCGCAAAGCGGGTCGTCAGCCATTTTCATTGCTTTGGCCGCTACGGATGCGGCGACCTTCGCGCCCGGCTCGATTATCGCATTGGACGCGGATTACACCGGGCAGACTGGCTTTGTGGGCGCGCCGGTTGCAGGCGCATATGTGCGCCAGGCGTTGACCGATGTGGACTATATCCGGAGAGTTACGTTCAATGTGGGATTGGTGTCTCAGGTAAACTCCACAGGAATTACACTTGCCGAGCCCTTGCCGGGTGGCATTCCGGCGGCAGGCGCAAAGCTTCAGGCGGTAACTGGATTTGTGGACCGCGAGGGCGGAAGTTTCTATCAGGAGTGGTCGGCGCTGTTTGTGATGCAAGGCAGCCAGGGCGAGCGAATCTTCTTCTACTATCCGCGTCTGCAAGCCATGGCTAGCGCGGAAGAAGAGGTTGTTCCGCTAGACGACAAACATGAGGCCGGGCAGTCGCGCGTTCTGCTCAAGGGGAAATTTCTTGCGCTACCGGTTACCGATCCACTGGATGGGGAACGTGTGCTGTGTTACCGGAGCTTCCTGCCCGCGCCCATGGCGCTGGTTTAAGCAAGTCAGCTAGACGTGGAGTCAGAGAGTCGCGATGAAGATTACAATCCAGGGGCAGGACTATACTGCTGCGCTCGATGCAGCGCGGTCATTGACGATTGAGCGCAAGCTGAACGAGCCCTCTGTCTGCGAGTTATGGTTGAGTCTTCCGGCCAATGGAAGTTTGGCGACACCCATACGCAATCAATCGATTGCTGTGACTGGAGACGACGGCACAATCTATTTTACGGGTTACATTGCTGTAACTCCTCTGCCGGAATATGCAGGGCTTGCCATCGAGGGCGCGCGCTACCGGATAGCCATTCAGGCTTTGAGCGACGAAGTGCTGCTGGACCAGTTGCTCATGCCGCCCAGCAACGGCGCCACGGGCGAGACGGCCGGGGCGCTGATGACCGCTCTGGTAACTCGCACCGGGTCGGCGGCGCTATCCACGCGCGGGCTGTCTCTGGGCGCTTCGATAAGCAATTTTGTTCCCGATCCGGGTGCGCCGTGGAGCAAGAGCGCGGGACAAATGGCGAGCCAGGCGCGGGCCGCATATCGAGCTGTCAATGGAGCGTTGATCCTTTCCAGCGTTCCGGGCGCTGTGCATCCGCTGAATGAGACGGACGGCAGCCTGAATCTTGCCAACCTGGTTTTTACAGCCAGTGTGAAGCGCGCATTGGCAAACGACGTTACTGTTTGCGGGGAGCATGAGCCCGCAGCCTATGTTGCCGAGTATTTTCTTGGCGACGGAGCTACAACGCAGTTCTATCTTTCTGCCGATCCATTCTTTCCTGTCGCATCCAAGTCCGCAATCATCCGCGAATTTTTCAACGAGAACGCTATCGACGATCGCGTGTGGTGCAATCCAGGCGGGATTGGATGCCTAACATTAGGCGCTGGCGGACTCGTGATGGATGGAGGCAGCGGAATCGACGGGGAGACGGCGCTCACATGGCTCGATCCGATCGAGATGGGTGGAACGCTGTTGCTGGAGGCCGTGGGCGTGAGCCTGTCACCGGGCAGCACAGGAGCTCTGGCGGGATTCTTCGTCGGTATGGAAACGCAGTCCGCATGTACCGCAGGCTTTCAAGTTACAGCGCAGCAGGGCACCGAAGCGGTAACATTGCAACCGCTCATTCAGGGAACCTCTGTTGGGACAGCCTATGAGGTCAATCCGGCCAATCAATATACGCTGCGGGCAAGAGTGCATTGCGCGGAGAGCGAACGGTCTTTGGCTCTCTACCGGTCCTATGGAGATAGTGGCCCAATTACCCTGGGCGGGCAGACCAATATAACCCCTGCGAAGGTGCAGCTCGAGATCCAGGAGTTTGTGAATGGCGTGGCCGGGATGCCGGTTACGCTCTACGACGGGGCAATTACCAACCTGCCTCCAACGTGCATGGTGGTGGCGGCCAGTAGCCTCAATCTGATTGGAACCATGCGCGCGATCAACCTGACAAACCTGGGATCAGGCTGGGTAGTAAGCACGCCTCCGAGCGGCGGTCCTTATATGCGGCGTGTGGGCACGGCGGCGGAGTCGGCCGAGTGCTACCTGGAGCGCACTGGCAAGGTTGTGTTCTATAGCGGGTACGCGCCGGTGGTGGGTGAGCAGGTTGCCGTGAGTTACCGTACGGTGGGCAGGGCCGTGGGGCGCGCGGTAAATACCGCCAGCCAACTGGCGCTCACGCAAGCCGGAATGCCCGCGGTTGCCACGTGGATCGGCTCGGTGACCGATCCTCCGGCGCGCAGTTCCGCGGACTGCGTGAATGCGGCCATGGCAATCGAACAGGCGGCGGCGGGAGTCAGCGCGTTGTGGAGCGGCACTTACACCGGCAACAGGATGAGCTTTGCCGCCGACGTATGGCCGGGCGACGCACTGCTCTTGAATGCACCCTCGACCAATCTGAACGCGGAGGTGGTGGTGCGGTCGGTGAAGGTGAGTTATCGAGCGAGTTATCCAGACCTTGTGGAGTATGCAATTGCATTCGCCAACGATTGGGCTTGTGATCTCGCCATCAAGACCAGCACGACCGTGCCCGCGGATGCATGGCTTCCGGCGGCGATCGCTCCCACATATCCAGTGAACCTGACCGGCCTCACTGTGACTACTTTGAATGGAAGCACGGTGACGATCAATGCAGGCATCACTCCGCCGGCGGGCGGAGGATTTGAGATACGACGGCGGGACTTCGCATTCATGCCGGGAGAAGACCCCGGCCTGGTGGCGCGGGCAACTTTGCCGAACATGACGTTTTCCCGTGAGACCGCCAGCGACCGGTTTTATATCCGGATATACGACGGGGCGACGCCGCCGAACTATTCTCAGTTTTCAACGGCATTGTTCATCAACTTGCCGCTGAGCAGTGGACAGTGAGCAGCGGCCGCGCGACGGCCTTTTTCCTACCGGCGGCAACGGATCACTGCATAAGATGGAGCTCGAAGGATGCGGATGATGAACGAATTCGAGGCGCAGGTGCTGAGCGATTTAAGCGTTGTGAAGACGCAGATGACCGCACTGCTGGGCGACGGCAATGGCGGACGCATCGCCGAACTTGAGCGGCGCCTGGAGCGGCATGAGCAGAACTGGCAGCGGGCCAAGGGCTTTCTGGCGGCTATCAGCGTGGTCTTCGCGGTGATTGAAGTTGCGGTGGAGGCCTGGCACCGGCATTGAGAAGAGTAGTCGATGCCGCCCCTCGCGCGCAGAATATTTTTGGCTTTGGCCTGCTCCGCTTGCCTTCGTATAATTGCCTTATGAGTGAACATCCCCTGGTTGGCATCGTGATGGGCAGCAAGAACGACTACGACGTTCTATCGGCTGCGGTTGAGATTTGTCGCGCGCTTGAGATTCCTTGTGAGGCGCGGGTATTGAGCGCGCATCGTACTCCGGATCAGCTATTTGCATATGTTGAAACGGCGCGGGAGCGCGGGCTGAAGGTGATGATCGCAGGAGCCGGCGGCGCGGCGCACCTGGCCGGCGTAATCGCGGCCAAGACGCTGATGCCGGTGCTGGCCGTGCCGATTGCGGCTACGCCGCTCAACGGCCTTGATTCGCTGCTTTCCATGGTGCAGATGCCCAAGGGCATCCCCGTCGCCACGCTGGCCATCGGCAAGCCTGGAGCCGCCAACGCCGCGCTGTTTGCGGCGGAGATTCTGGCATTGAACGACCCTGCACTTTATGATCGGCTGGCTGCCTGGCGCGCGGCGCGGGCGCAAGAAGTGCTGGACGCGACGCTGCCGGAGTGAGCGTTCGCGGTATTCCACCCTAGCCGCAAAAACAAAAGCGCGGCGAGGGTGGGGCTCCCCGGCCACCCTCCAAGACTACAATGATTCAATACTTGGAGCAATCAAATGACTGCACAAATACCAAAGGACTGGCACCAGTGTTGCACCTGTGAAAAATGGGCAGGACAACGCAAGCTTGATTTCTCCCGGTCGCTTGTTGAGACCGAGAGCGCGACTGAGCAAGGTGAATGCATAGGCGGTCCCTGGAATCGAATCCAGACTTACGCCAACCACCAATGCGAGGGATGGTCCAAATGGGGGCAGATTCAATGAAAGAACAATACCCAAATCAAGAGGTTTATGAGCGCTACGGGTTCAAGTGCGCTTACTGCGGTATTGATGGATCGAGCGATTTCGAGACATGGTTCACCGCCAACTTCGCGGTCGATCACATCAAGCCAAGAAGATTCGGCGGCAGCAATGAGCCGAACAACCTGGCCCTCGCATGTCATTCCTGCAATCTCTATAAAGGTTGGGCAGATTGCAATTCTGTCGACGAAGCCAAGGAAATCATCTGCCGGAAAAAGGGCCAAGCTCGGATTTTTCACCAGAAATACGTTCTTAAACAAGATTCGACTGCTGCTCCGGCGATTGGCTCTCGATAAGTGGCTTGGCTGTGTTCCTCTCCCAGATCTCAAAATCGAGACCCTGGGGCACCCAGATCATCTGTGACAAATAGCTATTAAGCGCTGCCCTTTTCCCACCGCTTGGGCCGGCGGTTGGCTTGCAAAATCTTCTTGCGCAGGCGCAGCGATTTGGGTGTGACCTCGACCATCTCATCCTCGGCGATGAACTCGATGGCCTGCTCCAGGTTGAGCGCCTTCACGGGCACCAGGCGGATGGCTTCGTCCGCGCTTGAGGCGCGCATGTTGGTCATCTTCTTTTCGCGGACCACGTTCACGTCAAGATCGTTGTCGCGCGAGTGCTCGCCGACAATCATGCCTTCGTAGACCTCAACACCCGCGCCCACAAACAGAATGCCGCGCTCCTGCAACCCGTTCAGCGAATAGGTCGTGGTCGGTCCCTGGCGATCGGAGATGAGCGCGCCGGTGGGCCGCTGCGGAATCTCGCCCATGTAGGGGATGTAGCCGTCGAAGAGCGTGTTCATCACGATGGTGCCGCGCGTCTCGGTGAGCATCTCGCTGCGCAGGCCGATCAGGCCGCGGCTGGGTACGCGAAACTCCATGCGCACGCGGCCCGAGCCGTGATTGTGCATCTTGGTCATCTCGCCCTTGCGCGGCCCCAGCTTCTCAATCACCACGCCGGTGTGCGCCTCGGGCACGTCGATGGTCAGATGCTCCACGGGCTCCATGCGCGTGCCGTCTACGGTCTTGGTCACAATCTCCGGGCGGCCGGCGGAAAGCTCGAAGCCCTCGCGGCGCATCATCTCAATCAAGATTGCGAGTTGCAGTTCGCCGCGGCCTAGCACTTTGAAGCTGTCCGGCGAGCCGGTGTCTTCCACGCGGATGCTGACGTTGGTCAGCAACTCTTTTTCCAGGCGCTCGCGCAGATTGCGGCTGGTAACGTACTGGCCTTCGCGCCCGGCAAAGGGCGAGTTGTTCACGCTGAATTGAATGGCGATGGTCGGCTCATCGATGACGATCAGCGGCAGCGGCGCTGGATTCTCGACGCTGGTGATGGTCTCGCCGATGGTGATGCCTTCCACGCCGGCCACGGCCACAATGTCACCCATGGTGGTTTCGGTGGTCTCAATCCGCTTGAGGCCGCTGAAGGTGAAGAGCTTGGTGATGCGCGTTTTCTGCAAAGTGCCGTCGCGCTTGGAGATGGTTACATCGTCGCCGGCGTGCAGAGTGCCTTGGAAGACGCGGCAGATGGCGATGCGGCCAAAGTATTCCGAGTAGTCGAGATTGGTAACCAGAATCTGGAGCGTGCCTTCGGCGTTGCCGGTGGCCGGAGGAATGGTGGAGACGATGGTCTCAAAGAGCGGCTGCAGGTCTACGCCCGGCGTGGTGGGATCGAGCGTCGCAGTGCCATCCTTGGCCACGGCATAGAGCACCGGAAAATCCAGTTGCGACTCGTCCGCGTCGAGGTCGATGAAAAGATCGTAAATTTCGTTCAGCACTTCCTGCGGGCGGGCGTCTGGACGGTCGATCTTGTTGATCACCACGATGGGCAGCAGCTTGGCCTCCAGCGCCTTCGACAGCACATAACGGGTCTGCGGCAGCGGACCCTCGGCAGCGTCCACCAGCAGCATCACGCCGTCCACCATCTTGAGCGCACGTTCCACTTCGCCGCCAAAGTCGGCGTGGCCCGGCGTATCCACGATGTTGATCTTGCCACCCTCGAAGACGATCGCCGTGTTCTTGGCCAGGATGGTAATGCCGCGCTCCCGCTCCAGTTCGTTCGAGTCCATCACCCGGTCAGCCACCTGCTCATTGGCGCGGAAGGTTCCCGACTGCCGTAGCATGGCGTCTACCAGCGTTGTCTTTCCGTGGTCAACATGGGCAATGATGGCGATATTGCGTATCGTCTGGGTCACAGGGTGGCTTTTTCCTTCTTTTGGTTCGGCCAAAGAGGCCATGGAGTTGGGGGCGCGCCAGAAGCGCGAGTTGCCGCACAGTGCAGCAAGTACCATTCTACCAGTTGCATTGGGCGGCAGGCATGGCATCCAGTGTCCTGCCCTGATATCGGACATTCGGACAAGTCGGACAATTTACACAAGGATTAGCCAATTCACAAAAGGGGAAGGCTCCTGGAGCAGCGTGAGCCGCCTCGGAATATTTATGCCGTCCTCACTTGAATCTGTCGAGTGAGGACGATTGACCCGTCCGGCGTGGCTTTGAAATTCCGGCTAGCTGGCCGTCAGTGCGACGGCGGGACGAACTCCGAAGGCAGAGCTGAGCCCTCTCCAAAGAAGAACTCTTCCATCTGCGCCACCAGGAACTGCTGCGCTGACGGGGTCCAGGGCTGTAGCCGGTACTCATTCAGGAGCATCTTCTGTCGGTCCACCCATTCGCCCCAGGCTGCCTTTGAGACGTTCTTGAAGATCTTCTGCCCGAACTCCGAATCGAAGGGCGGCTCGTCCAGGCCCTCCATTTCTTTTTTGTTACGAACGCAAAATACCATGTGTGCCATTCTTCATGCTCCCAGGTTTTATTGTATTGGATGAAGCGCGCCGGGCCCTGGGTACCCTCCGACACTACCCTCTCGTCCTTATTCCCTGGTCCATCTCCTGGCTTCGGTGCCCTGCCTCGCGAGGCTTCGGCCAAGGCCTTGCCCCACTCAAGGGCGTGAAAACCGGCAAAAAATTATCGCCTGGCAAAAATCCTTACGCCCTCGTAAAGATTGCTCTTGACAAGCGCCCCTTCCAACGGTTTCCTTGTTGTATTCTCGGTAAACGCTCTTCCCGCGCTCCGAATCCAGAACTTCTATCGGTTGCCCGGTCTGGCTTGAGCGTGGCGCGAACGATTTCGCACTCAAGTCCTACCACGAAAGGAACCATCATGTCTGAAACCACGCAGTCTGGCCTCTCTGATAATGCAGCCGGCGGAATCGCCTATATCACTTTCCTGCCGGCGCTTGTGTTTCTGGTTCTTCCGCCGTACAACGCCAGTCCTTATGTGCGTTTCCACGCCTTTCAGTCCCTCTTGCTCAACCTTGCGGCGTTCGTCGTCGAAGTCGTAGCCGGTTATATCCTGGGGCTTTCGAGGTCGTTCCTGCCTCTGGGATTGAATACAGTCTGGCCAGTATTTGATCTCATCTGGTTGATTGTGTGGGTACTCTGTGTGATAAAAGCCGTCAACGGCCAGCACTTCAAGATTCCTATTTTCGGCGCTATTGCTGAGAAATTTGCCAACAAGTAGCCTGCTTTTTGACCCGGCAAGCCTTTGAACGGCTTCCTTACGGGAGCCGATCTAGCCGCCCGGATTTGGCCCTAGCGGCTCAGGCTTGCGTCGGGGCGTTTCCCTGTAGTCAACTTCAATACAGCTAATCTCAATCTCAACCCAGAAGGAGCTACCGTGCCCGAAGAAACTCCGCAAACTGGCCTTAGCGACAGCGCCGCATCCGGCCTGGCGTACATCACCATCATCCCGGCGATCATCTTCCTGATCGTTCCGCCCTACAACCAGAAACCTCTCATTCGCTTTCACTCCTGGCAGTCCATCTTCTTTTGCATCGCTTGGATTGTGATCTCTATCGCGCTGACGATCCTGCACTTTATGCCATTTCTTGGCTGGTTCGTTTGGCCGCTGCGCCTCCTGGTTGATCTGGGGCTCTTTATCCTTTGGGTCATCGTGTTGATCAAAGCGTTCAATGGCGAGCGTTTCAAGATTCCGGTCATCGGCGATTTTGCCGAGAAGCAGGCCAACGGATAACAATCCGAGGGCTGCGGCATAAACACCGGGACGGCCTCCGCGCGGTGGCTGTGTTCGATTTCGGCACACTACTTGTGGTTCGCGACTCCCCCTGCGTTCCGCTCTGTCAAAAACCGGGGTACACTACCACAACAGCTTGAATTCAATCCCAAAGGAGCTACCGTGTCCGATCCTGGTCAATACATCCCTACACCGCCTCCGCCTCCCCAGTCCGCCCAGTCGGGACTGTCAGACAACGCTGCCGGCGCACTGGCCTATGTCACGGTCATCCCTGCGATCATCTTCCTGGTCGCCGAGCCGTACAACAAAAACCCCTACATAAAATTTCACGCGTGGCAGTCGATCTTCCTGGGCATTGCAGCCTTCGTGATCGGCTTTATCAATGTCATTCCCATCCTCGGGCAGATCATCTTCTTGCTCGGTATGCTGGCCCTGTTTATTGCATGGGTCATCTGCCTGCTCAAAGCCCTGAAGGGCGAGCGCTTCAAGCTGCCGTTTATCGGCAACCTGGCTGAAAAGCAGGCCGGCGCCTAAAGCCTGCGGCTGGCTCCTGATGATTCAAATGTCACCGCAAGCGCCGTTCGAGCCGTAGGGGCTCTACCGGCGCTTGCCTTTTCTAGCCGTGTGCTTCTTTGATCTGGCGGGCTTTGCAAATGCATCCTTGCGCCTGGGTTTCTTCGCTTTGGGTGGGGCCTTGGCGGCTCTCTTGCCCGTCAGCGGCAGACCCTCTTCCACAATTGAGAACTGCAGCCTGCGTTCCTGGGCCAGGATACGGTCCAGAATTACCTGCACCCGGTCGCCCGCGCGGAAGCGGCGTCCCGTGCGTTCGCCGATGATTTCGTGCGTGTTCTCGCGCCAGGTGTAACGGTCGTCGCGCAGGCTGTCGATGGGCACCAGTCCCTCGACGAACAGGTCGGTCAGCTCGACAAAGAGCCCGTATTTCGCCGGGTTCAGCACTAGCGCGGCAAACTCCTCGCCCACCCGGTCCTGCATAAAGCGAACCTTCTTCCACTCTACCAACTCGCGCTCAGCCTCGGCGGCGCGGCGCTCGGTCAGGCTGGTCTCCTCGGCGATTTGCGCCAGCTCGGCCTCTGGAATCGGCGGTTCAATCCTCGCTCTGGCCTCCTGAGCCGGGTGCCCCACCCTCACCGCGTTCTTGTCGTTGCGGCCAGGGTGGGAAAATGTACCGCTCGGCTGCCCGCCCTCATTCGGATGCGTCCATGGCGAGCTGTGGCGGCCCTGGGCAACCTCGCCCTCGCCGAGCACGCCTGCCCTGAGCAGTGCCTTGGCGATGCGATGGACAATCAGATCCGGATAGCGGCGGATGGGCGAGGTGAAGTGGGTGTAGCTGGGCGCGGCCAGCGCAAAATGGCCTTCGTTGATCTCGGAGTAGCGCGCCTGCTTGAGCGAGCGCAGCATCAGGTAGCTCAGAATCCGCTCTTCTGGCTTGCCCTCGATGCGAGCTGCCAGCTTCTGGTACATGCGCGGTGTGACAGGAATGTCTTCGGGCACCTCGTGCATCCGCGGATTGCGCCCGCGCCCATGTGCGTCCCGTCGCTCACCGCGAGTCTGGATGCGCTTGACCGGCAGCGCGCCGAGGCCGAGCGAGTAGCCGAAGGCTGCAGCCAGCTCCTCAAACTGGACTACACGGCGCGGCTCGGCCTTCTCATGGATGCGATAGAGCGAGGGCACGCCCAGATCTTCAAGCCAGGTGGCCACGCATTCGTTGGCCGCCAGCATAAACTCCTCGATCAGGCGGTTGGCCCAGGTGCGCTCGGATTTGGTTACGCCGCGCATCTGGCCCCGCTCGTCGAACTCGATCACAGGCTCGGGCAAATCGAAGTCGATGCTGCCCCGCTCTTCGCGCCGCTTGTTCATCATCCCGGCCAGCAGGCGCATCCGCTCGAACTCCGTGACCAGTGCGGCATAGCGTGCGCGGGTATCGGCATCGCCTTCAAGAATGGCGTGGACCTCCGTGTACGTCATCCGCGTCGCGGAGCGAATGACGCCCTCGACAATCTCGTAGCTCTCGATGCGGCCATCGGCATCGAGCTGCATGATGCAGCTCAGCACCAGCCGGTCTTCGCCGGGGCGCAGGCTGCAGATTCCGGTCGAGAGCTCGTGCGGCAGCATGGGAATGGCGCGATCCGGAAAATACACGCTCGTCCCGCGCAGCCGCGCCTCCAGGTCAAGGTCGGTCGCAGGGCGCACATACTCCGCCACGTCGGCGATATGGACTTGTAGCTCGTAGCCGCCGTGGGCGCTTTCACTCACAAGGACAGCATCATCAAAGTCACGGGCCGTCTCGCCGTCGATGGTGACGATCGGCAGCCCGCGAAAATCTCGACGGTGCAAAACCTCGGAGAGGTCGAGATGGGCCACGGCGCGCGCCTCGGCCAGCACATTGTCTGGGAAGACGTGCGGCAATTGGTGCTTGCGGATCATCATCTCCACATCCACGCCGAAGTCGTCTGGATCGCCCAGCACCTCAATCACGCGGCCAATCGGAGGCCGGGTTGGCGTGGGCCAACTGGTGATCTCCACATCGACAACAAGACCCTCCAGATCGTCATGCTCCGCGGCGGCTGCGGCTTCGGAGCCCAGCACCCGGTGCGCCGTTGAAGACTCGCCGGCAGCGGGGAGTTCCTGTCCCGGCGGAATCAGGATGGATTGCGTCATACGCTCGTCGAACGGCACGACATAGTGTCCCTGCCCGCGGTCCGCGCGGGCATAATGAAACACTCCAACCACGGTGGGGTTGCGCCGCTCCAGCACGCGGACGATGCGGCCCATGCGGCGGCCATCGGCCTTTGGCGGTTCCACTTCTACAAGCACCTGATCGCCTTGCATAGCGCCGTTGATCTCATTCGGGGGGATGAAGATATCTTCTTGCCCTGCGGCCTGCCGAGCATTGGGCCGTACAAAGCCGTAGCCGTCGCGATGTAGGTCCAGCCGTCCGGCGGCCAGATTGTCGCGCGTGCCACCCACGCCGGTAGCGCTCCGGGGAATACTCCAATGTTCGCGATCCAGTTTGGTCAATTCGCCGCGCACGGTCAGGCGTGCCAGTTGCTCCAGCAGCAGGCGCCGCTCGCGCCCGCCGCCCAGGCTCAACTCGCGGACCAGTTGCTTGTATCCGGCTTTTTGCCCGGCGGAGCGGGCAATCCGCGCCACCAGTTCACGATCAGTCATAGATCAAGAGTAGGGCATAGATAGCTCTATAGGCGAGACGGAAGAACAGACGTTTAGAAACTGCGTTTTTGTCCACGACGCTTTTACGTCATCAGTGCTCACACTCGGCAAGCAACCGTATCATTATTCATCTGAGGACATTTCTCGTTCGAGATTCGCCGTTTCTCAGGCTCCCGAACTGTTGTCAAATTAGGCTATCGCCGAACCTTGTACAAAGTCCTCTCGCTAAAATGACGTGTTGCGCCTTAGAATAACGGCAACGCAATGTTTTGGCGGACCGCGAGGGAATTGCATCCTGCGAGGAGCCGCTGATTGGGTCGCCGATGGCACGTAGGCCGGCGGTCGCACCTTCATATTTTTTGGGCCCCGGCAGTGGCCCCTGCCTTGGCAGCCCAGTCCCAGCAGGACAGAAAAGGATTTAACTTGAGCGCAATGTGGAAACCCAATCAGCCCGGTCCGTCCAACCTTCCCCCCACCCCGGAACCCCTCGCCGCCCGCCCCGCGCCGCCGGCTCCTCCGGTCGTCGAACCAGCCGCCAGCCGCGCCTCGGTTACGAGTACGACCACGAGCGGCGAACAGGCCACCATCGGCAAGAGTCTGTTTATCAAGGGCGAGATCACCGGCTCGGAGTCGCTGTTTGTCGACGGCAAAGTCGAGGGCAGCATCAACCTTTCCGGCAACCGCGTCACCATTGGCCGTAACGGCCAGGTCGCGGCCAACATCACAGCCCGTGAGATCGTCGTCCTGGGCAAGGTGCGCGGCAATGTCTCTGCCACGGACCGCGTGGACATCCGCGCCGAAGGCTCGCTGAACGGCGACGTCTCCGCAGCCCGCATCAGCATTGAGGATGGCGCCTTCTTCAAGGGCGGCATCGACATCCGCAAGCCCGAAAGCAAGTCGGGGCCAGCGGCTGTTGCTGCACCCGCTGCCGCTGCCGAGCCGCCCAAGGCGCTTCAGCTGTAGCTGACTCTCGGGTTTCACATCAACGCAAGCGCCCCCGCATTGCCAAGGGGGCGCTTGTGCTTTTGGAATGAGACGCTCGTGTCACGCTGAACCACGAAAGATCGCGAGGGCCAATCTTGAATCTGGAAATGATACGAATATGAAGCGGAAATGAATCGGTTGGAGTATTCCGTAAACTACTAATAATAAATAAGATAGAAAGAAATGAACCGGAAACGAGTCTGAAAATAGCTCAGTTCAGCCCTAGCCTCTTCATCGCCACTCTGGGCAGCGCGGACCCGGTTTTTTCCAGAACCAATTTTGCCACGAAAACCCAGATCAGACTCCCAACCGCCAGCACAGCCAGGTCGGCCCAGCGAATCTGCGCGGGCAGATGCCTCCATCCCAAATAGCCGAAGATGCCGTTCATTCCCCAAACCGCCGCCCAAACCCCAGCGCCGCTGGCCAGCGCGGCCAGCAGACAGCGGCCCAATTCCTCATAGTCCAGGCTGGCCAGCGAGACCATGCGCCGCTGGTGCAGCAGCAGTGCGATGGTCAGCGTTTGCAGCGCGATTCCCAGGTCAGAGGCAACCGCCAGCCCCATAACGCCATGCCAGTGGTAGAGCGAGTCATAGACAGGCCACGAAACCACGGTGACAATGGTGCTCGCCAGCATCGGCAGGAAGGTGTTCCCCGCCGCATAGAAAGCGCGCGCATAGATGGCCTGCGCCGACCATAAAAACATCGAGACGGAAAAGACGGCAAAGAACGCGGCGCATTCCCGAGCGTCGCCGATGGAGAAGCGGCCGCCCAGAAAGATCAACTCAACCAGCGGCGCAGCCAGAGCCGCCATGCCCCCGGCCGCCAGCAGTCCCAGCGCGGCCACGCGCGACACGGAGTCCGCAACGCCGGTGGCGAATTCGTAGTGGCGCTCCTTGCTCCACATGCTCGCGAAAAATGGCATGGACGCCGCGCCCGCTGCCTGCGCCAGCACCGCCATGGGCGCAGTGAAAAGCTGTTTGGCATAGCTCATCAGCGAAACCGCACCGCTGGTCTCCGAAGCAAAGTGTAGGATGATCCAGGTATCGGCAGTCACCAGGGAAACGCCGACCATCAGCGGTAGCGACAATCGAACCCACTCGCGCAGCCCCTGGTCGCGCCAGTCCAGGATCGGCTGGTAACGCGTACCGGCCCGCCTCGCAAAAAACCAATTCAAGAGAAACGGCCCCAGGATCGCTCCACCCACCGTGCCGATGGCCAGTGAAGCAACGCCCATCTGCTTCACGAGCAGCAATCCGCCCACGATGGTGCCCAGGCCATAGATCAAAGGCGCCACGGCCTGCACACTGAATTGCTTGCGCACCAGCAGCACCGCGCCAAACACTCCGCCGGCAAAGAAGCACAACTGCGCCGGCAACAGGATGCGTGTCAGGCGCACGCAGAGGGCGGCCTTTCGCGCGTCAAATCCGGGGAACCACTTATGGATATACCAGGGGGCAAAGATCTCGGCCAGCACAATTGCCGCGCCCAGCACCAGGTACATGGTGGTCAGAATCACAGACAACGACCGCTCCCCCTCTGTCTCCCGCCCCGTTTCGCGGTAGCGCGTGAGGATGGTGACAAAGGTGATGGAGGCCGCTCCGCCCACCAGGAAATACGAAATCATGTCCGGCAGCACAAAGGCGGCGTTCAGCGCGTCGGCCTCAACGCCACGGCCAAAGAGCCAGACAATGTACTTGACCCGCACCAACCCAATGATCCGCGACAGGAAGGTCGACGCCATCAGCAGGATTGTCGCCGTGAACGCGGTGTGCGCATGCGAAGGGCGCAGCAGCCCCAGGCCTCGTGCCCATCGCGATTGCGGCGCCGGAGAGGATTGCGTTGGAGGAGAACTATTCACTGGACTCGATTTTAACGGGCTGGTTTGCGGACGAGGTCCCGGCCTACGAAGTATTCTGTCCCCATGAGGCACTGCGTGCAGCAGACTTTTGGATTCGTGCTCGCGTTGGCGGTCGGCGCAAGTGCGGCTGCCCAGGCCATCCATGGCCGCGAAGGCATCACGCTGCCCCCGCCCCCCGCCACCGAGGCAATTCCCGTCGCCGATGACTACTTTGGCACAAAAATTCTTGACAGCTATCGATGGCTTGAAGACGCCAAGAGTCCTGAAACGCAGGCATTCATTGATGCCGAGAATGCCTATACAGCCCGCTATCTCAAGCAGGCCCGCATCCGGCCGCAGATTCTCGACGATCTGGACGCGCTGGAGAATGTCTCAGCTGCGAGTATTCCCTTGCAGCGCGCGAACAGTCTGTTCTTTTTGAAGCGGTTGACCGGAGAGCAGCAAGCTGCAATCTATGTGCGCCGTGGCTGGACAGCAAAAGACGAGCGTGTGATCGACCCGGCCGCGCTGAGCCGCGACACCAACACCTCGGTCACTCTCGAAGATGTCTCCCGCGACGGAACGCTGGTGGCTTATGGAGTGCGGAAGGCCGGAGTGGACGGGACCAACATCCACGTCTTCAACGTGAAGACCGGCAAAACCCTCGAAGATGAGCTGCCCGCGGCCCGCTATCTCGACATTCACTTCGCGCCGGATGGGGCCAGTATGTACTTCTCGCGCAATAGCAAGGAGGGCACGCTGCTTTACCGGCACGTGCTGGGCACGAGGGTTTCAAAAGACACACTGCTGTTTGGCCGGGAATTTCGCGGCGAGCTGCTGACCGGCGACGACATTTTTTCAAGCGCGATAACAGACGATGGCCGCTATCTTGTCGTCACCATCCGGCGCGGCGTGCCGGCGCGGCGCGTGGACATCGTCTACCGCGATCTGACCAAGCCGAACTCGTTCTTCGAGATTCTGGTCTGGGGGCTGGATGCACGCTTCGACGCCATCCGTGCCCAAGGGGCGTGGTATGTGAAGACCGACTATCAGGCGCCTATGGGACGCATTCTCAAGGCCGACCCCGGCATCATGCCTGACGTATGGAAGACCATCGTACCCGAAGGTCAGGAGGCCATAACAGATTGGTCGATTGTGGGCGGAAAGCTTTACGTTGACCGGCAGAATGCCGCAATGACGGAAACAGACCTCTACACATTGGATGGAAGGGCTGCCGGGAAAGTCGATTCCGGCGGCATCGGGTCATATTCGGCGGTCCTGGGCCGGACGACGGACCGGGACGGCTTCTTCAGCTTTGAGTCGTTCCTCGCGCCGCCTGCCATCTACCGGCTGGACACACTGACTGGCAAGCGTGAGGTCTTCTTCCAGCCGAAGATCGACATCGACGCCAGCCAATATGAGCTGAAGCAGGTGTCTTTCAAGTCGAAGGATGGGACACAGATCCCCATGCTCATCGCAAGCAACAAGGGCCTCAAGCGGGACGGTACCGAGCGGCTGCTGATGACTGGTTCTGGCGGCTCCGGCCTGAGCAGACTCACTTTGTGGAACCCGCTCGATGCGTGGTGGCTCGAGCAGGGCGGATGGGTGGCGATGCCCCTGTTGCGCAGCAGCGGCGAGCAGGGAATGTCAGAGCAAAATATCTTTGGCGACTTCTTTGCGGCGGCCGAGTATCTTATCGCCGACCGATACACCTCGCCGCAACACCTTGCCATCGCTGGCGCTTCACAAGGTGGCCTGCTGATGGGCGCGGCCATTACCCAGCGGCCGGAGCTCTTCTCGGCCATACTCGGCGACGATCCGCTGCTGGACCTGCTGCGCTACCAAAAGTTCCGTATGGGCTCGCGGTGGGGCACAGAGTCTGGGTCAGCAGACAAACAATCGCAATTTTCCTCTCTGCTTAAGCTCTCGCCCTACGACAACGTCAAGCCTGGCAAAGCCTATCCGGCGATCCTGCTTTTCACCTGCGGCGGAGAAGCCGATTTGCTTCCAGACCCACTTCACGCCCGCAAAATGACGGCCCAGCTCCAGGCGGCATCCAACAGTGGCAGGCCTATCCTGCTCCACGCGAGCCAGGCGGAAGGACACAGCAGCAGTATGGGTACCGACCAGCAGATCCAGGATGATGCCGACCGGCTTGCCTTCCTTTGGACCGAAACTGCACAGCCAGTCCACGGCAAGTAGCGCCCTGGGTCGATCCGGACAGGTACTCAAGCAAAACCGCTCCCGAGTAACCTGATGCCCTTGGTAATCCCTTCCGATAAGAGAGATGCAAGACCGCATCGGCATCTCGCTGCCAGCGATCTGGCTGTCCGTTGGACCAATTGCGAGTCTGCGGATGGGGTTGGCCGGAGCAAAGATGCAACAGGCAGAGTTGGAGATCGGCAGGCTCGATCATCAGCAGGAAGCTGAAAGGGTGGCCGCGCTCCTCGCGACGGGGATTCTGGATACTCCCCCGGAGGCGGGGTATGACGCAATTACCCGGCTGGCCGCGGAGTACTTCCAGGCCGATTCGGCTGGACTCGGTTTCGCCGACGAGAGCCGGGTGTGGATCAAGTCGTCCTGGGGACTTCAGGCTCGCGAGTTGCCCCGCAAAAACTCCATCTTTGACTTGGTGCTGGCGGAAGACGGCCCGGTGGTCGTCTCCGGCTTCTCCCAAAACCCCCAACTCGATGGTCCTCTGCTGATCCTAAAACTACTCGATGCGGTTTTTTTCGCCGCCGTTCCTGTGCGCTCCTTCGACGGCAAAATCCTTGGCGCGTTGATCATTTTCAGCCATGAGCCACGCAACGGCCTGACGCCGGATGAGCTGCGCATGTTCGAGAGTCTTGCCGATATGGCCGCCAGCCAGTTGGAATTGCGCAGGCTACGCAAATCGCTGATCGGCAACGGAAAGCGGAGGTCGCGCGCAACAGGCATTCGTACCGGCTGGCCGTCTGGAACAGACCTCCGTCAGGCTCTGAATGAGGGTCAGTTTGTCCTTTACTACCAACCCGAGGTCGAACTCTCCACCCGCAAAATCGTTGGACTCGAGGCGCTGATCCGCTGGGTTCACCCCGAGCGAGGGCTTATCCCTCCCATGGACTTCATTCCTCTCGCTGAGGAGAACGGCTTGATCCTGCCCATAGGCGACTGGGGACTCGCCGAAACATGCCAACAGATTCAGAAGTGGTGCAAAGAGGATCCCCGCCACGGCTCGCTGCGCGTCTGTGTCAACCTCTCCGCTCGCCAGTTTTCTCGCAAGGGGCTGGCCGACCATGTCGAGGCCCTGCTGCTTGAATCCGGCATCTCAAGCCGCCAACTCGGCCTCGAGATGACCGAGTCAAGTCTGATTCCCAACATCGGCACGGCCATGGAAGTTCTGGGAACCCTGCGCAGGCTGGGCATCTCCCTTCTCATGGACGACTTTGGCACGGGCTACAGCTCACTCAACTACCTTCACTCCTTTCCCTTTGACGTACTCAAAATCGACCGCTCGTTTGTCAGTCGCATGACAGAGGGAAACCAGCCTCTCCAGATTGTGCGCACCATCATCGAACTGGCGCGAGTGCTGGGAATGGACGTTGTGGCTGAAGGCATCGAGACCTGCGAACAGTATCAATTGCTGCGGCAGTTGGGCTGCCGCTTCGGCCAGGGATTTCTCTTCGCCCGCCCCTTGAGCGCCGAAGCCATCACCCAGTTGTTGCGGCTCCCCGGACGCGTGCTTCCCGATCCAGAAGAATGCGCAGCTGTTCCTCGCTGACCGGGGTCGTTATCCAGCTTGCAGAAACATCAATGGCCGGAGCAAAGCTCCGGCCATTGATGTTGGTTACGGTTTGAGCGTTCAGCCCTGGATGTCGAATTGCTCGGGATGCAACGTGGCGTCGCTCTTGACGAGGATATTTTTGCTAACCAGCTCCTCGAATTCGGTGAGCCAACTGCCATTGTTGCCCTTGAGCACCTTCACCGTCTCCGGGTTCACGCGTAACAGCACATCCGCGCCCTCGAATTGCTTCTTCATCTTGCGCAGCTCGGTATAGATCTCGTTGCACACCGTCGTCGGGCTCTTGACCATGCCGGTAGCCTGGCATGTGGGGCAAGGAACCGAGAGGGTACGCTCGAGAGATTGTTTGACGCGCTTGCGGGTAATAGCAACCAGGCCAAAGTCGTTGAACTGGAGAACCTTGGTAGGGGCGCGGTCGCTCTTGAGAGCTTCTTCTAGTGCGGCCATGACCTTGAAGCGGTTCTTGCGCTCGTCCATGTCGATGAAGTCGATGACGATGATGCCGCCGAGGTCGCGCAGCCGAATCTGGCGAACGATCTCAGGCACGGCGTCGAGGTTGGTCTTGAGGATGGTGTCTTCAAGACGCGCCGACTTGCCGACATACTTGCCGGTGTTGATGTCGATGGCGACCAGCGCCTCGGTCTGATTGATGACGATGGAGCCGCCGCTCTTGAGCCAGACCTTGGAGCGAAGCGCCTTCGCGATCTCGTCCTGAATGCCAAAGTGCTCAAAAAGCGGAGTCTCCTTGGTGTAGAGCTTGACGCGGCGGACCAGGGTGGGCGAGACGCGGTTGAGGAAGCGGACGATGCGCTCGTAGTCGGCCTCTGAATCCACCCAGATCGAGGAGAAGTTGGTGCTGACCTGATCGCGCAGGATCCGCTCGATAAGCCCCAGATCGTGATAGATCAGCGCCGGAGACTTGGAACTTTCTGAGCGCTGCTTGATCTCGTTCCACACATGGATGAGCATGCGCAGATCGGAACGGAGTTCCTCTTCGGATGCGCCCTCGGCCGCGGTGCGAACGATAAATCCGCCTGAGGCTTCACCTCGCTCGTGGACAAGAATCCTCTTGAGGCGCTGGCGCTCCTCGTCGGAGGCGATCTTGCGGCTTACCCCGATATGGGAGACGGTTGGCATGAAGACCAGAAAGCGGCCCGGCAGAGCGATGTGCGAGGTGATGCGGGCACCCTTTTTGGCGATGGGCTCCTTGGCGATCTGGACCAGAATCTCCTGACCCGGCTTCAGCAGGTCGCTGATGATGGGCATGTCGGAGGTCTGCATGGAGCGGCGGGAGGGGCCTCCGCGGCGATTTCCCTGCGATCCTGGCGCGCCTTGAGGACCACGGCCACGGCGGCCGCGGCCACCGCGATCGCGGGGCTGCTGCGGCTGGGCCTGACCTTCGCCGGCGGTAGCCGGCTGGTCCGCCGCGACCGACTCATCCTCATCATCCTCGTCACCATCATCATCATCTTCGTCTTCGCCAGTCTTGCCGTCGAAGTTCAACTGGATGCGATGGTCGAGGTGAGCCTCCTGGAGCATTTCGCCCAGGTCGCCGGTGCGCATCTGCGGGGGCAGAGTCTCTTCTTCGTAGTCTTCCAGGTCGTGTTCTTCGGTCTTGCCATGATGATGGGGAGCATCAAACTCTTCTTCTTCAATGAGCTCTTCTTCAATCAGGCCGCTGCCGGGGGCATAGGCTGAAACCAAAGGCACCGAGATGGACTCGACTGGCTGCTCAGGTTCGACATAGACAGGTTCTTCGGCCTTCTTCTTGCCACCCAGGCCAAAAAGCCTGAAGGCCGAGGGGGGAAGCGGGTCAACGTTATGAGAAGCGGTGCGGTCGGCTTCCGGCTCGTCGGTCTCGTTGGTGAGCGGTTCTTCGATTGAGGCTTCAGGCGTTTCAGCTTCAGGTTCGACGGGTGCTGATGCTGAGGCATCCGGCTCCGCAACTTCTGTTTCGGCGGCGTAAAGCACATTCGGCGCAAAGGCGGCGGTGGTCTCATCCTGCCGTTTGACCGGATCTGCCAGCGGCTCATCTGCCGATGGCTCCTCGATCACTTCCTTCACCTCGAATTCTTCTGGCTTGGCTGCTGGAGCTTCGGGAGCGGATTCGGTCGATTCCTCAAACTCGTCATCCAAAAGCTCTAGTTCAGCAGGCTCAGGTTCGGGTAGTGCTTCCTCCACCAGATAGTCTTCCGCAGCGGCATCTTGCGGCGCCTCAACCGCTTGCTCAGCGGCAATTGCGGGGCTTGGCTCGGTCTGCTCCAGAACGAGCTCTTCTTCTTCAAAAGCGTCGGGGGCGTCGGAATTGCTCGAGATTGCTTCTGCCTGGACGGCTTGGGCTTCGGCTTCATCGGCGGGCTCAGGCTGGGAGCTGCGATGCTTTGAGAGCGACTCGCCGGGGAGAAGGCCGCTGCCGTCCCACACGATGGGCGCCTCAATCAAGGTTGCCGGTTTGAAGGTGCTGGCTGGACGAGCCGGCGGGGCGGGGCTGGCTGGGAAGTCGGATTTGGAGGCTTCTTCGTCAGGAACGCCGCCGTACTTCGAGAGCGATTCGCCCGGAAGAACAAAGGGTTCAGGGGCGCGGTCGGCGCGGGGCGAGGCAGCGGCGCCTCCCCGGCCCTGCGAAGAAGAGCGGTCGCCAGAATCGCCAGTAGTCGCATGAATGACCGACGCCACTTCAGCTTCCGCAGAAGTTTCGGCGTAGTTTTCCGTGGACTCTTCCGCGCCGGCGGTTTCGTTCTGGTTTTCCGCTGAGCCAACAGAGCCGCCACGGCCACCACGGCGACGGCGGCGTCCACGCCAGCGCTTGGCGCCGGGTTCTGAGGAATCTTCATGGGCTTCGTCGGCCGATTCGGAGACAAACGAGGATTGAGGAACCGTTTCGGCAGCGTCGGGGATGGCTTCGACAGATAAGCGGCGTCCCTTGGGCTGCCGGTCTGGGGCAGGGCGGTCGGAACGTGATTCCTGCTTCTGATCTGGCTTTGGTTCGGGCCTTGGACCTGGGCGTTGCGGGCGAGCTTCACTGCGGCTGCCATTGCCGTCAGCCGCGGGGCTGTGGCGAACTTCGCGAGGAGCCTGGTTGCCGCCTGCCGCAGCGGCCTTTTCAATCTCGTCCGTCTCTTCCGGGTCTTCCAGCTCCATGAAGTCAGTTACATAGAGGAAGGCATCGCGCTCCAGGCCCACATCCACAAAAGCGGACTGCATGCCGGGCAGGACGCGGGTGACGCGACCGTTGTAAATGGAGCCAGCAAGGGTGTATTCGTTTTCGCGTTCGTAGTAAATCTCCGCGAGTTGATCGTCTTCAAGAATTGCAAGCCGCGTCTCATGCGGCGTAGAGGAGATGCAGATTTCCTTTGCCATCGTACCTTTCCGTCCAGCGGCATTTGCCTGCTGGGAACTGCGGCAAGGTTGGATGGAGACAGACGAAACCGGAAGGAGAAGGGATGCGCGGAAGGGATGACCTGTGGGTCGCTAGTGTGGCGAAGGCCGCGCCGCAGCCAGCCCCTGAAGGCGGCGAACTGCGGCGGATGTTTTGCCTAGCGAGCTGTAGGTTGCTGTAATCCGATTGCAGAGAGTTTGTGGCCAACCATATCGGGGCCGTTCCAACCGTGGCGTATGCACGACCGTGCTGCGCGACCGGACCGGGGCTTGCGTTCCCCGATACCTTCCACACCAGCGACAAAGACTCGTCGCCGAGGATACTGGAAGTCTCCGCGCGTTGCGTGCAACTTGTACGCTGCCAACGGTTTTCCCGTCTCTGCGTGCTCATGAACCCAATCCTGCCGGGCTCTAGATCCATCTGGACCTGGCCGGCTATCGCGTTTTTCCAATTGCAGCCGTCTGAATCCATCAAAGCAAGTGGGTGTTGCCTTAAGCAAAAGCCACCCTGCACGATGCAAAAAAAGGCCGCTCAAATTAGAAAACCGCAGTAAATGCTTGAAACTTGGTCTCTTGCGGGCCGGACAGTTCCGGGGAACGCAAGAGGTGAACCTATAGAACCCGATCCGGGCCACCTTGCCACCCCAGCGACGAAGACCTGTCGCCGGGGACCCCGGTTCGCCCTGAGACCGTCAGTTTACGAATCGGCGCATACGGACATTCATCGCCGTACCCAGCGCCAGGAACGTAAACAACACCGAAGATCCACCGTAACTCATTAACGGTAAAGGAATTCCGGTGACTGGCATAAAGCCGATGACCATGCCGACGTTGACCGCTATCTGAAAGGTCAACACAGCCACTACTCCCATGATAATCAGGGAACCGGACAGGTCGGCGGCTGTTTGAGCGTTCTGAATCAAACGCATCAATATGAAAAAGTATAGCAGCAGTACAGAAAGCGCGCCGACAAAGCCGTGTTCCTCGCCAAATGCAGCAAAGATGAAGTCCGCGTGGGGGATAGGGAGGAAGTCGCCCTGGGTCTGCGTGCCCTGGGCCGCGCCTTTGCCCCAGACACCGCCGGAGCCGACGGCGATGAGTGACTGGCGGATCTGGTAGCCCGTTCCCTTGGGGTCGTTGTCAGGATTGACGAAGCTGGTCAGTCGGGCCTTTTGGTATGGGTGCAGCTTGCCGCTGGTCCAAACCCCAGCCACGAGTGCCACTCCACAAACGCTCAGAATGAGTGCCTGGCGCAGGTTGATGCCGCCAAGAAACAGGCCGACGATCAGAATCGGCGTATAGGTGAGGGCCGTTCCCAGATCGGGCTGGATCAGCACCAGCCCCATGGGAACGCCCACCAGCGCGATGGCTTTGAAAACATCTTTCCAGGTAAGGCTGCGTCCACCGAGATTGGCAAAGTAGCGGGCCACGAGCAGAATGAGGATCAGTTTGACCCACTCCGAGGGCTGAAAGTGCATGGGGCCAATCTTGATCCAACGGCGGGCGCCCAATACCTTGGTTCCAACCAGTTTTACGGCGACCAGCGCCACCAGGCAGATCGCATAGGCCCAGGGCACAAAGTCGATCAGCTTGTGATAGTCGATCTTGGAGAAGAGAAACATGGCTACCAGGCCGGCGGCGATCCAGTACATCTGCTTGGTGTGAAAGCCCGAGTACTTTGTGTGGAGGGTGGCTGAGTAGATCTCCAAGACCGAGATCGTGCAGAGCAGGAACACCATACCAAGCAGGGGCCAGTCGAAGTCGCGGAAACTTAGGATGCGGCGCATCAGGGGTGGCCTTCCTTGAAGCGGAGGGGCAAGGCGACGAGCCATGCTGGCAGGGGGAGACGGCCGCTGGCCAGAGCCTCGGGTTCGGCTGCGGCGGCTGGGGCGATCTTGGGATCGACCAGAAAATGTCCCGCATGCAGGATAGAATCCTGCCACGGCATTCTCGCAGCGCCCGAGCGCTTGCCGCCTGGGGGCGCGGGCGTAGACCAGACGGCTCCCACCTCAACCGGCTTGATTGCGCCGGCCTGATCCAAGATGTTCTTCTCCTGCCTGCGCTTCTTGTTCACGTAAGTGGCCACCACCTGGGCAGCGATTCGAGCCGAGTTCGAGCCCCAGTCGCCGTGCTCCTGCAGTACCGCAATCACAATTTCGGGGTTGCGGCGGGGAACCATGCCCACAAACCAGGAATTCGGAGTTTTGGCGCCGCCCTTGGTGTGAGTATCGCCGCCGCCCACAACCTGGGCGGTTCCTGTCTTGCCGGCAAAGTCGATGCCCTCCATGTGGGAGGCCGCGGCAGTGCCAGTGGTGGTGGCGGCCGCCATGCCGTCGGTAATCGTCATCCAGGTGTCGGGGTTGAGAGGGACGATTACGTCTCCAGTGCCGGGGAAGCTGTCGAGAACGGCCTGATGGAACTGCGCTGGAAGCTGGTCGTACGCAACCACATGGGGCCGCACCAAATGACCGTTGGAAGCAATGCCGCCCAGTGCCCGTGCCAATTGCAGAGGCGTAACCTGCGTTTCACCCTGGCCGATACCCACAGAGATCGTGTTGCCGGCGTAGTACTTCTGGTGGTAGTTCTTCATCTCCCACTGGGTTGAGGGCATCACGCCGGCCTTCTCGTCGGGCAGGTCGATGCCGGTCTTCGATCCAAGGCCGAGCGCTGTGGCGTACCGGGCGATGGTGTCGATGCCCAGCTTTTGCGCCAGCGTGTAGAAAAATGTGTCACATGAGAGCGGAATGGCCTGCTGGATGCTCAGCACGCCATGGTGTTTGTCGCAGTGGAAGAAGCGCCCGTAGAATGTGCCTCCGCCGACGCAATTAACGTGCATGTCCTGCGCCACGCCCTCTTGCAGCCCGGCGGCGGACATGATGATCTTGAAGGTCGAGCCAGGGGCCAGTTGGTCCTGAATCGCCTTGTTCATCAGCGGGTGGTTGGGGTTGTTGATCAGGTCGTTCCAGTCCTTGCGGTTGATGCGCACGGCGAAGGCGTTGGGGTCGTAGCTCGGGTGCGAGACCAAGGCGAGAATCTCGCCGGTGCGGGGATCCATGGCCACCACCGCGCCGTTGGCATCGCCCAGCGCAAGTTCCGCCGTTCGCTGCAAGTCGATGTCGATGGTCAGCTTGAGATCCTGGCCGGGAATGGCATGCTGGATGCCCAGGTAGCCCACTTCGCGGCCATGGCTATCCACAATCACGTCGCGCGAACCATCCTGGCCGCGAAGCAACTGGTCGTAAGTCTCCTCGACACCTGCCTTTCCGACTACGTCGCCGGGCTCGTAGGCCGCATAGCGCGAGTCGTTGAGCATCTCCTCGCTCACCTCGCCCACGTAGCCGATGAGATGGGCGGCAAAGCCGTCGCGGGGATAGAGGCGGCGCTCCTCGTCGATGGTCTCCAACTCGGGCAGTTCGTTGCGGTGGGACTCGATGAAGGCTTGCTCATCGGCGGTAATGTCGAGCTTGACGGGGATGGGTTGGTAACCCGGCGCGGCGCGGAAACGGCGCAGGGTGGCGCGCAACTGATCGAGGTCGAGATTGAGGCCCTTCGCAATGAGAGGCAGGTCGCCGTCCACGTCATGGCCCTGCTCGCGGACCAAAAAGCAGGAAACCGAGGGGTAATTGTCCACCAGCAGCCGGCCGTCTCGATCAAAAAGCTTGCCGCGGGCGGCCATCACGGGCTCTTTGCGGATACGGTTCTGCTCGGCTTGCAGGCGATAATAGTCCACACCCAGCACCTGAAGCCGCCAAAGCCCCGCAGCCAGCGCGAGCATCATGAGCAGAATGCCGTACTGTACCACCGTCAGCTTGAGGGTGGGTATCTTTTCGCCGCGATTGATCCTGCCTGAATCCATGTGTCTACGCCTTAGACTATCGCCATTTCCGCAGCCTTGCCGACGTTCGTGGTACTTCGATCAGGCGGCGTACCACTCTATTCTCATTAATCCCTGATCTGCAGACGGTCCAGCGCGGGAAACAGCACCACGGCGATCAGCGAGTTGCCAATAGCCTTGAAGAGTTCAGTGAACCAGGTCCAATCCAGTTCGAGCCCCAGCAGGATGCGGTAAACAAAGACATACATCGCGCCGGAGAGCAGCGAGAGGAGAAAGTTGAGAATCAGGCGGATGGTGTGGTTCTCAACGTCGATGCGCGTACCCACCGACGCAGCCACAAAGCCAACCACGGTTTTAGCAACGCCGTTTATGCCGATGGCGTGGTGGGAGAGCGCATCCTCAAAGATGCCCATCACTGCGCCGAGGACTGTGCCTTGGATCGGGGTGGGCTGGCCCAAGGCAAAGTAGACCGTGACCACCAGGGGCAGATCGAACCAGGCATAGCGGCCAAGAACCCTAGGGAGCCAAGCCTGTAGCACCAGCGCAGCCAGTGGCACCAGGGCGTAGACCAGCATCGGATAGCGGCGAATCTCAAGTTCGCGGCGGAAGTTTGCGTCGAGGACGGACATGCCTATGGATTCCTCCGTGGCTCGGGTCGCTGGGGATTGGCCTGCTCGGGTTTCGGCTTCACGTTTGGAGCCGCGTCCGGGCTCGTGTCCTGGGCCGGTGCCGGGCTTGCGTCTGTTGGAATCTCCGCTGCCGTATTTGGCGTGAAGCGGTCGGGATGCTGCGGGTGGAGCAGCTTGGGCTGCCCCTGCTCAGGAATCACAGCAGGCGTCGGCGGGGTTTGCCCAGGCTGGCCGGTCGCCGGAGTTGACGATTGAGTTGCCGCCGGCGCGTTCGGGTCGGTAAGGCCGGGAAGCCGCTCCGCCATGATCGCTGAGGCCTTCTTCTGCTCCTTGATGGCCGCTGCCTCAGCGCCCATGAGCGTTTGGCTGGTGGTCAGGTCCTGCTGCTGCTCGGTCGAAAAGCGGGGTTCGGTCGCGGTGATGACCAGCACCTCGTCGAGACGATCAAGATGAGCGGCCGGTTTGACGATGACATCGATGAAGTTTTCGCGCTCGGGGTCGCGGATCACCTTTTCGACGACGCCCACGGGCAGTCCGCGCGGGAAGATCAGGTCGCCGCCGGCGGTGAGTACTTTCTCGCCGGGCTGAATGCGGTTATCGGAAAGGATGCCCACAATCTGAGGCTGGCCGAGGGCGTTGCCGCGGAGGATACCGCGGGTGCGTGTGGTTTCGAGGATTACCCCAGCGCCGCTGGTCTGGTCGTTGATGGCCAGCACCTGCGCTGAGTTTGGAAAGACATCTCGAATTTTGCCAACGATTCCATCCGGTGTAATGACTGCCATATCGCGCGCCAGCTTGTAGTTGGCGCCCTTGTCGATATAGAAGACGCGCGACTGATCGCTGCCGCTGGAGCCGATAGCCTGGGCAGCTACGGTCGTATAAATGTATTTCTGCTGAAAGTCGACGAGGGCCTGAAGGCGCTGTCCCTGGCGGGCATCTTCAAGCAGAGCGGCCTGCTCCAGCCGCAATCGGTCGATTGTCTTTTGCAAATCCTGGTTCCGCTGACGGACATGGCGCAGGTCAAGATAGTCCAGCCACAGACTGCCTGCGCCGAGTTTCACGGCATGAATGAGCCGCTCGGGAGGCGAAACCGTGGCATTGGCCCACAAGCGGATGAGGCGCACTCCAGACCCATCCGGTGAGTCCAGGGTGTTGGTTCCAGCCGCTGTGTGATGCACCTGCACGGCAAGGCCGATGACCTGCGCCAGTAGAAGGGCCAGCAGGACTATGAGATCTCGATAGCGGGCAAAGAACGATTCCATGGGGATGAGTGAACCTAGTGAAAGAGTGAATCAGTGAAGAAAGGAAATCAAGTCACAATTCACTTCTTTACCTTTCACTTCTTCACTCTTTCACTGTCTCAGTCGATCTTGATCTTGCGCAGCAACCTGAAGTCGGAGAGCATCTTGCCGGTGCCCAGCACCACAGAAGCCAGCGGATCGTCTGCCACTGAGACAGGCAATCCGGTCTCTTCGCGGATGCGCTTGTCCAGATTCTTGATGAGCGCCCCTCCGCCGGTCAGCACAATGCCGCGGTCGCTGATGTCTGCAGACAACTCGGGCGGGGTACGCTCCAGAGCCACGCGGATGGCGTTCATGATCACGGCGATGCACTCACCCAGCGCCTCGCGAATCTCGCTGTCGTCGATCGTGATGGTCTTGGGTACGCCCTCGATGAGGTTGCGGCCCTTGATTTCCAGGTGCAGCGGCTTGTCCAGCGGGTACGCCGAGCCGATCTCGATCTTGATGTGTTCGGCGGTGCGCTCGCCGATGAGCAGGTTGTACTTCCGCTTCAGATAATTAGTAATGGCCTCGTCCATCTGATTGCCGGCCATGCGCACGGAGCGCGAATAGACGATGCCGGAGAGCGAGATCACGGCAATGTCCGTCGTTCCGCCGCCGATGTCCACCACCATGTTGCCCGAGGGCTCTGTGATGGGCAATCCTGCGCCGATGGCGGCCACCATGGCTTGTTCTACCAGGTAGACTTCACTGGCCTTGGCGCGGTAGGCCGAGTCCTCGACTGCGCGCTTTTCAACCTGCGTAATCTCTGAAGGCACCCCGATCACGATGCGCGGATGCACCAGCATTTTGCGGTTGTGCGCCTTTTGAATGAAGTAGTTGAGCATCTTTTCGGTGACTTTGAAGTCGGCGATGACGCCGTCCTTCATCGGCTTGATGGCCACAATGTTGCCAGGGGTGCGGCCCAGCATCTCCTTGGCCTCTTTGCCTACCGCCTCCACTTCGCCGGTGTTCTTGTTGATGGCCACAATGGAGGGCTCGTTGACAACAATGCCCTTGCCGGCAGCGAAGACCAGGGTATTGGCCGTGCCGAGATCGATGGCCAGATCGCTGGAAAACATGCTGAAGAGCGACCGTAGTCCGTGCGACCGCGTGGAGCGGGATGGATAACCGTTCGATGACATTGGAAAACTGGTTCTACCTCAAGGCTTATTGTACGGCCAGCGGGCGGGAGCCGTATTGGATACCTTGAAAGGGCTGAAAAAGAATCATCGTTGGGGCAAACCAGGCGCCGGCCTCGGAACATGAAGCGCCCCTTGGAACCGCCCTATTCGTTTCTGGGCCTCGATCCTGGGACCGGGCTGCTAAACCACGACCCTGCAAACCCACTCGCGGCCCACGAGCCGGCTCGCGGATGCCTGAAAAGGCCTTGCCACCCGCCAGCCGGTATCGGGACGCTTCCTAATGCGCGCCTATCCTGTTCAGCACGGCGGGAATCGTCCGAAAAAGAATGCTGAAATCGGTTGCCAGACACCACGAGCGAACGTAGAGAGCATCCAGCTTTGCCCGCTTTTCATAGTCGACATTGCTCCGCCCCGAAACCTGCCATAGCCCGGACAGGCCCGGCGTCGCCGCCAGATAGAAGGGCAGCAGGTTCCCATAAAACGCAGTCTCCGCTTCAACGATAGGGCGCGGGCCGATCAGCGACATCTGCCCGTACAGAACATTCAATAGCTGAGGAAGCTCATCCAGGCTCCAGCGGCGCAACACATCGCCGATCACCGTGATGCGGGGATCCCTGATGTGCTTGCACATCCTCCATTCCAACACTTTCCCGCCCGGTTGCGTTGCTGCGATGTTGACCTGCTCACCGCCGGCTCGGTACATCGAGCGAAATTTCCATATTTTGAAGGGACGTCCATCGCGGCCAATCCTCTTCTCCCGATAAAACACAGGGCCCTCCGAGGTCAAAACAATTGCCGCCGCAATCACGAGTCCAGGTAGCGCAAAGACCGCGATCATGACTAGCGAGCAGGCTAGATCGAATGCCCGCTTTACATACCGATAGCGCCAGGACTCCACGGGGTCACTGGCAGTTGGTAAATAGGCCGGCGAGTAGATGCTTTCCGATGCAACTGCGTTGCCCTCAAAAATCGCAATGGAGTTTTCAAATATGGATTGAGCCTGAACCGTTCTCACTTATCCTCCTCTGAAAATACCGCCCTAAGAAAAACTCACGACACCCGCAGACGGCTGCCATCGAAACTGCCTGCGCTTCCGGAGTGGGAATTTCAACACCCTGCCAGTAACACTTCGTAGCTCACATTTCGAATCAATCGGTAAGCGCGCGGCCAGGCTGTTTTCGCATGCGCAGACACATAAAACCATCCGTGGAACAGGCTGGCGATTTCTAAGCTAGTTCAGAAGAAATCACGGGGCAATCGTTCTCTGCGCTAAATACTGACCCGCGTTTCGAAAAGATACTGCATCCCGATTTGGAACTTGAGTCATGCCGAGAACAGCGCAACCTAATCAATCTCAGGTCCGTGTTGCAACGCGAGTAATTTGAGCGGACTAATTACTTTCTAAGGCGCGGTACATATCGCTCGTCGCAAAGCTTGGCGCCTTGCTATAACTTCCTGGAAAGGAAAGTCGAGATCAACTGAACAAAGTATTAAGTTATCCATAACTGAGTACGCCCATGGAGCGGTTTCCGTGTTCCGAGAGCGAATTTCTCCTCATCACCAGTGGGTCAACGCTCGATGGGATAATAAGGTAAAAGACACGAGCAAGATGCAGTCGGAGCCGGTTTGCGCATCTCAAATCACAATTGAAAGCGCGAGCGTTTGCGGGGTTCGTATCCCAACCGATTGCTATCCGGCTCCATCTTGCTGACGGCTTGTTCGCCGCGAGCGCACTGGACTCTCACTTAAACCATGCGCAACTCCTCGTACCTGCGGAGGCCGCCTGGAAAGCTCCTGCGTTGTCTCTCTTGCCGACGCTGCTGTCAGGTTTCAGCACCGGTCTATGCAGTAGAATAGTTCCCGCGCCATGTGAACACATCTCCTTGAAACGAAATAACATGTTCAAACATTGCAGTGCCTTTTGTCGGCCTGTGCCCAGTACGGACGGGTACCGTCAACGGAACTGGTGGTGGTCGGGGCGTGCGGCTATTGACGCGGGTCAAGTTCCGGGGCCGCATCTGCAAACTGCACGTCAGCTAACCGGTCACCGCTCTTCTGGGTGACCGGCCATTTAACATCTTCCTATCGGTTCAATGGACGCAGGTCGCGCGCAAGCAAGAGGAGCATTATGGAATGCCTTTCAAGACGAAGTTTTCTGGGAGCGGCGGGCATGACTGTTGCAGCCTTCGCGGCTCGTCCTCTCTTCGGCACGGCAGAGACGTCGAAGTCGCCATTCAGGATTTCAGTTATCAACGATGATATCTCGCAGGACTTCGACCACGCCTGTTATGTCATTTCGCACGATTTTGGCCTGGGCTGGATTGAACTTCGCTCCATGTGGGGAAAGAACGTCACGGATCTGAGCGCAACTCAAGTCGACGCAACGAACAAGATTCTTGCCAAGTACAGTCTGCAGGTAACTGATATCGCCAGCCCGCTCTTCAAGACCGACTGGCCAGGCGCGCCCAAGTCGCCGTATGGTTCGAGGGATGACCTGCACGGCGCGGCCGAGGTCACGTTTAAGGAGCAGGACGAGATACTGGTGAGGTCTATCTCCATGGCGAAGCAGTTTAAAACTGGAAAAGTGCGCTGCTTCGACTTCTGGCGGCTGGACGATGTAGTCCCTTACCGCGCCGCCATCGATGAAAAGCTCCGTTCGGCCGCGGAAGCCGCCGGCAAGCAGGGGATTCTGCTGGTGCTCGAGAACGAGTTTGCCTGCAACACCGCTACCGGCCGTGAAGCCGCGCGCACTATGAATGCGATTCAGACGCCGCATCTGACACTCAACTGGGACCCCGCGAATGCCGTCATGCGCGGCGAACTCGATGCCTTCCCCGGTGGCTGGGAGGCCTTGCCCAAAGATCGCATTCACCATTGCCACTGCAAGAACGCCGTCAAGAGCGCGGAAGGCAAGATTGAGTGGTCACCTGTGGATAAGGGCTTAATTGACTGGGCAGCGCAATTCCGTGCACTCAAGCAGGTTGGCTTTCACGATGCAGTGAGCCTTGAGACGCACTGGCATGGAGGCGCTACTCCAGAGGAATCTTCCCGCATTAGTTGGGCCGGCATGAAGCAAGCTTTAAAAGATTCTGGAACCCTCTAAACGTGCATAAGAACGTGATGGAACCGTAAATGTAAACTTTCGGCACGTAGTTTGCCGTTCAGATGGAGAGAATAATGGTAACTCGACGTGAATTTCTCGACACGCTTGCAGTGGGAGCGGCAGGCCTCGCTATCGGATCAACCGCCAAAAGCTATGGCCAGATACTCGGGTCCAACGATCGGCTCAACTTTGCAGTGATCGGCCTAAATGGCCGTGCCTCTGCTCATCTCGCCTCACTCAAGGCAAATAAAGACGCGGCCCGCATCTCGCATGTCTGCGATGTGGATAGCACGATTCTGAAGAAGTTTGCGAACGACGCAGAGCATGAGCTGGGTTATGCCCCCGCCACAGACAAGGACTTTCGCAATATCCTCCAGTTGAAGGAGGTGGACGCGATCACCATCGCCACCCCCGACCACTGGCACGCCCCCATGGCCATTGCGGGCGTGCAGGCGGGAAAGCATGTTTACGTGGAGAAGCCATGCAGCCACAACCCCGCCGAGGGAGCTCTACTCGTCGAGGTTCAGCAGAAGTATGGAAAGCTTGTGCAGATGGGCAATCAGCGGCGCTCAAACCCGCTCATCATCGAAGCCGTGGATAAGATTCGCAATGGACTGATCGGCACGCCCTGCTTCGGCAAATGTTGGTACAGCAACACAAGAAAGTCGATCGGGTTTGGCAAAGAAGCCCCAGTGCCGCCGCAGCTCGATTGGGATCTTTGGCAGGGGCCAGCGCCACGCAGACATTATAAGGACAATATTCATCCCTATAACTGGCATTGGTTCAGGATCTACGGCACCGGCGAAACCCTCAACAATGGAACCCATGAGATCGATGTCTGTCGCTGGGCGCTTGGCGTCGATTATCCGCAGCGCATAACATCTACAGGTGGACGATACCACTTCAAGGACGATTGGCAGTTTTATGACACCCTGGTGACCAGCTTCGATTTCGGCGACAAGATGATCTCATGGGAAGGCAAATGCTGCTCCGGGATGAAATACTATGGTCGCGATCGCGGTTCTACGATTATGGGAACCACGGGGTCGATGCTTATCGATGGAGGTGGCTATGAGGCCTACGATCTCAAGGGGAATAAGACCGGCGAAGCTGCGCTTGGCACTGCAAACGCATCTTCCGACCTCACCGGCCGAGACGCCATGACGGATGCGCACTTCGCCAACTTCATCGCGGCAATTCGCAAGGGAGAAAAGCTCAACTCTCCCGTTGCGACCGGCAATGTCGCCGTTACGATGCTTCAACTTTCCAACATCGCATGGGAAGTGAACCGGGAACTCGCGCTCGACACAAAAGACGGAAAGATTCTCAACGATCCAGAAGCGATGACGATGTGGAACCGCGAGTATGAGAACGGCTGGGCGCCGCATCTCTAAAGCGCCTGAGGCCGGACAGGCAGCATGGCCGGCTGGCGCGAGGCACTATTGAGCAGTAATTTTTGCCAGGTTCATCCGAGGAGTCTAACTCTCATGAAGCAATCCTACTCACGTCGCAACTTCGTTCAATCGAGTGCACTCCTTGCGGCAGCGTGTGTCACAACGAGTACAGTCCCCACATTGGCCGAGCCTTTACAGGCCGTCGAAAAGCCATCGCCGATCCATTTGGGGTTGGCCAGTTACACTTTCCGCAGTTTCACACGCGCACAGTTGCTCGAATTCATGAAGCAGCTCAACCTGACCGATCTCAACTGCAAGGACATCAAGGATCATCTTCCCATGGATCCAGCGCTCGAAGCTCAGGCTCTCGCCGACTACGCTGCCGCCGGTATCAAACTCCACGCTGCGGGAACGATCGGCTTCCCAAAAGACGACGATGACGATATTCGTAGTCAGTTTGAATATTGCAAGCGAGGGGGCATCTCTGTCATTGTCGCGGGCGACCCAGCGCCTGAAACTCTGCCCCGCATCGAAAAGTTCGTGAAGGAATACAACATCCAATTCGCAATCCATAACCACGGGCCGGAAGACAAGATATGGCATTCACCGCTGGATGTGTTGAAGGCAGTAAAGAGTATGGACCCGCGTATGGGATGCTGCATCGACGTAGGCCATGCTGTGCGTGCCGGTACGGATGTCGTTCAAGCTATCCACGAAGTGGGACCACGCCTGTTCGACATGCATATAAAGGATCTTGCAAATTTTCAGAGCAGAGACAGCCAAGTTGACGTGGGTGACGGAATCATGCCGATACGCGGGATATTCGAAGCCCTCATCGCAATCCAGTACAAGGGTTTTGTCGATCTCGAATATGAGATTCATGGCGACAATCCAATGCCAGGCGTCATAGAGAGCTTTGGTTTTATGCGGGGCGTTCTTGCAGGCATGGGATTCGCCAGCCATGGATGAGGCGTCCAATTGCGATATAAACAAGCCGATGCGTTCATTGCGGAGCCGAGAGGGAAGAGCGTAACTTGCCGATTTCCAGACCGGCTCGCAGAAGTTTAAGATAGAAGCACATTCTTGCTCCGGAAAGACGTCTTTTCCGTCATGACAGTTTCCACCCCAATGTGTATACTGTGGTCTGACCTCGTAAGAGGTCAGACCACAGCCAGCCTCCCCGAAAAGGTAGAGTTCGAATCATGTTGATCCATGAAGACCGTCTGTTTCCCGCCGAACCCGGTACACGAACCGTAGCCAGGGCACTCTATGCGCACATCAAGGGATTGCCCATTGTCAGCCCGCACGGGCACACTCAGGCGGCCTGGTTTGCGAAAAACGAGCCGTTTCCCAATCCAGCCAGCCTCTTCGTGCAACCCGATCATTACGTCTACCGGATGCTTTTGAGTCAGGGTATCTCGATGGAGTCCCTGGAGATCGGCCAGCCGGAGATGAAGGATCCGCGCAAGGTCTGGAACATCTTTGCAAGCCATTACTATTTGTTCCGCGGAACGCCCACGCGTATCTGGCTGGATTTCGCCTTTCAGGAGCTCTTTGGGCTGCAGGAGCGGTTCTCTGCAAAGACCGCCGACCTCTATTTCGACACCATCTCGGAGAAGCTGCGGACACCTGAGTTCCTTCCCCGCGCTCTCTTCGAGCGCTTCAACCTGGAAGTGCTGGCGACGACCGACTCCCCTCTCGATTCGCTGGCCGATCTCAAGGCCATCCGCGAATCGGGCTGGAAGGCAAGAATCATCCCCAACTTCCGTCCCGATCCTGTTGTTGACGCGGATTTTAAAGGATTTGCAGACAATATTGTGCAGTTAGGCGAGCAGACGGGCGAAGACACGGCCACGTGGAAAGGCTACCTGACGGCATTGCGCAAGGCTCGAGCCCGCTTCAAAGAACTCGGCTGCACTGCCACCGACCACGGCCATCTCACTGCACAAACCGCAGACCTGCCAAGGGCCGAGGCCGAGGAGCTTTTTCGCAAAGTATTTACGGGTAAAGCCGATCCGGCGCAGCAGGAACTCTTCCGTGCTCAGATGCTCACCGAAATGGCCCAGATGAGCCTGGAAGACGGGCTGATCATGCAAATTCACCCTGGAAGCGTGCGCAACCACAACCGCAAGGTTTATGAGCGATTTGGCCGCGACGTGGGCTGCGACATTCCACGGGCCACCAACTATGTAGACGCGCTTCGCCCCTTGCTTGACCGCTTCGGCAATGAGCCTGGCCTGACCATCATTCTTTTCACGCTGGACGAATCCACCTACACGCGTGAACTTGCCCCGCTCGCCGGTCATTATCCGTGCTTGCGCCTTGGCCCGTCGTGGTGGTTCAATGACAGTCCCGAGGGAATGATGCGTTTCCGGGAGCAGGTGACGGAGACGGCGGGCTTCTACAACACGGTCGGCTTCAATGACGACACCCGCGCCTTCCTGTCCATTCCAGCACGGCACGACGTGGCGCGGCGCATTGATTGTGCCTTTCTGGCCCGGCTCGTTGCCGAACACCGGCTTGGCGAGGACGAAGCCTTTGAGGTGGCGCATGAGCTGACGTATGGATTGGTAAAGAAGGCTTATCGGTTGTAGGGAGCGGAGCATGGCAGGAAGCACGATGATCGAATCTCCAGGCGCAAGCGGCTCATCATCCGGAGTACGGATCGGGCATGTGCGCTGGACCATCTGCGCCATGCTCTTCGCCGCCACAACGATCAACTATATGGATCGGCAGGTGCTTGCGCTTCTGAAGCCCACGCTCATGCAAAGCGTCGCCAATCACGGCATTGGGCTTACCGAAGAGACATTCGGAACCGTTGTAGCATTCTTTACCCTCTTCTACGCGATCGGTCAGTTGGTTGCGGGGCGCTTTGTCGATAAAGTTGGCACGCGCGTCGGCTACATGGTCATCATGGCCCTCTGGAGCCTATCGGCGATGAGCCACGCGCTGGTCAACTCGGTGCTGCAACTCGGCATTGCGCGCGCCTGCCTCGGAATCGGCGAATCCGGCAACTTCCCTGCAGCCAACAAGGCAAACGCCGAGTGGTTTCCGCAAAAGGAGCGTTCCTTCTCCTTCGGCATCTTCAACTGTGGCGCCAATGTAGGCGTGATCCTGGCTACTGTTCTTGTGCCTATAGCGACATACCGCTTTGGGTGGCATTCCGCTTTTCTGATCACAGGCTTTTTCTCTGCCTCGTGGATACTGATGTGGTTCCTCAAGTACCACAAGCCCACCGAACATCCGACTCTCTCCGCTGCCGAACTTGCCTACATCAACCAGGATCCCCCAGAGAAGCCTGGCCCATCCATGTCGTGGATCAAGCTGTTCGGTTTCCGCCAGACCTGGGCGTATGCCATTCCGAAGTTTCTCACCGATCCGATCTGGTGGTTCTATCTGTACTGGCTGCCGGGTTACTTCAGCGACAAGTTTCATTTGAGCCTGGTTGGCCTCGGGCTGCCGATCCTTATTGTCTATAACGCTTCGGCCATCGGCAGCATCTACGGCGGTTATCTGCCCGCGTCGTTTATTCGCATGGGGCTTTCGGCTGAGCGTTCGCGGCTGGCGGCCATGACGCTGTGCGCCTGTCTCATCGTGCCCGTCTTCCTGATCAACTATTTGCAGGCAGATAACTTCGGCAAGTGGGCAGCTATCGGCTTGCTTAGCCTGGCCGCGGCGGCGCATCAAGGCTGGTCAGCCAATCTATTTACCACGGCGTCGGATATGTTCCCACGCAGTGCTGTTGGATCTGCGACAGGAATCGGCACCATGGCGGGAGCGGTCGGCGGCTTTCTGCTGGCCAAGTTTGCCGGGCACCTGCTGCAGATTACGGGCAGCTATTCGATCCTCTTCATCATCGCCGCCAGCGTTTATCTTTTGTCGCTGTTGATCAACGTCCTGCTCGCTCCAGGGCTGAAAAGAGTGGAGTTAACCGCATGAGTCTCTACTGTTCAATAGGAAGCACCGATACCGACCTGACGCCGCAGCAGTTGAACGATCTGCTGGTGGAAGGCCTTGCCAAACTAGGTCCCCGGAACAAGGTTCTTGCCGTTCCGCCTGACCAGACCCGCGAGCATTCCCGCGCGGGCGAACTCACCCGCTACGCCTGGCAACACTACGGCGACCGGCTCAAGGCGGTTCTGCCCGCACTCGGCACGCATACCGCCATGCGGCCAGACCAGATCGCGCACATGTTCGGCGATATCCCGCAGGATTTGTTTCGTGTACATAATTGGCGCACGGATGTTGAGACGCTTGGCGAAGTTCCGGCCGAGTTCATGCTCGAACAGTCGGAAGGCAAGCTGAACTATGCGTGGCCGGCGCAAGTCAATAAGCTCATCTCGCAGGGCGGCTTCGATCTTATCCTTTCCATCGGCCAGGTCGTGCCCCATGAAGTCATCGGGATGGCAAACTACAACAAAAACATCGTCGTGGGTACAGGTGGCCGCGATGGAATCAACCGGAGCCATTATCTAGGCGCCGTCTATGGAATGGAACGTATCCTCGGCCGCGCCGATAATCCAGTCCGCCGCGTTTTCAATTACGCCACTGACCACTTCCTGAACCACTTGCCCATCGTTTATGTACAAACTGTTGTGGGACGAAAGGCAGACGGTGGCTTGGCGGTGCGAGGCCTTTACATCGGGGATGATATCGAGTGTTTCAACCTGGCTGCGGAACTCAGTCTCAAGGTCAACTTTGAGATTGTCGACGAACCCATCAAGAAAGCTGTGGTTTATCTCGATCCAAGCGAGTTTCATTCCACATGGCTGGGCAACAAGGCCGTCTACCGCACACGAATGGCGCTGGCCGACGATGCGGAGTTGATCGTCCTCGCTCCGGGCGTAAAGGAATTTGGCGAAGATAAGACCATTGACAGCCTGATCCGCAAATATGGCTATCGCGGAACCCCGGCAACGCTTGAGGCGGTCAATGCACATCCCGATCTCGCCAACGATCTGAGCGCAGCCGCCCACCTTATTCACGGGTCGTCTGAAGGGCGATTCAAAATCACATGGTGCCCAGGCCACCTCACCCAGGAAGAGGTTGAGGGTGTCGGATTCGGTTACGGAGATTTGAACGCGATGCTTGCTCGTTACGACATAAACAAGCTTTCCCTCGGCATCAATCAGGTTGATGGTGAAGAGATATTCTTCATCTCCAATCCAGGATTAGGGTTGTGGGCACATCGCAGCCGTTTGTAAGTGGTGAGAACAGACTTCAATTCCACAAAGATTCAGCAGCTACCGTCGAGACAATGACGAAAATTTGAAAAGGGGTGCAATTTGGATAAGACAACAGCGGTTGCAAGTGGCCAGACGCCGGAGAATGCGAAGCCAGACTCACTGGATCTGGCGGAACTGACGAAGATGTACGATTTCACGGGGAAGACCGTGGCCATTACCGGCGGCGCCGGAGTTCTGGGCGGCGAAATTGCCGGTGCACTGGCCGGATGTGGCGCATCGGTCGCCATTCTGGACATGAATGCAGATGCGGGCAAGGCGCTGATCGAGAGCATGGGAGAGCGCGGCAAGCAACTCGCGTTCTTCAAGTGCGATGTGCTGAATCGCGAGAGCATTGGCCAAACAGCTCAAGAGGTAGTGAGCCATTTCGGCAAGCTGGATTGCCTGATCAACGGCGCGGGAGGCAATAAGCCTCAGGCTACCACCAGCGCTGAATTGAAGTTCTTCGATCTTCCAACAGACGCCGTGCGCTGGGTCTTCGACCTGAATGTGCTGGGTACGATTCTGCCCTCCCAGGCATTTGGCAAGGTTATGGCGGATCAGGGCTATGGCACGATTTTGAATATTTCGTCGATGAATTCATTTCGTCCGTTGACCCGCATTCCCGCCTATTCGGCGGCAAAAGCCGCGGTCAGCAACTTCACGCAATGGCTGGCCGTACACATGGCTCAGGAATACACGCCGAAGATTCGCGTGAACGCCATAGCGCCCGGCTTCTTTCTCACCAATCAGAACCGCTTTCTGCTGACCGACAAGGAGACGGGCGACTGGACTCCGCGCGGCAAGACGATCGTCGGGCACACGCCGATGGGCCGCCTCGGCGAATCCAAAGATCTCTTTGGTTGCGTGTTGTGGCTGCTCTCGCCTGCTTCAGAATTCGTGACCGGCGTTGTGATTCCAATCGATGGCGGTTTTTCTGCCTTCAGCGGCGTGTAGGCGCTGAGTTGAATCATCTCCGCATGCTTGCAACTTGAGCTGCGAATAGGCTTGCGCTGCACAACAGAAGCGGCACTCAGTTTGATTTTTTTGAAATGGAGAATGTATGTCAGAAGCATCGTGTGATATCGGCCTGATCGGCCTTGCTGTGATGGGACAGAATCTCGTCCTCAACATGAACGACCACGGTTACAAAGTTGCCGTCTTCAACCGTACCGTATCCAAGGTTGACGACTTTATCGCGGACGAAGCAAAAGGGACGCAAGTCGTCGGAGCCCATTCCATCGAAGAACTGGCCGCCCTGCTCAAGCGCCCCCGCCGCATCATGCTGATGGTCAAGGCCGGCGACACCGTGGACCAGATGATCGACCATATACTGCCGCACCTTGAGGCGGGCGATATCGTGATTGACGGCGGCAATTCGCTGTTTACCGACTCAAACCGCCGCACCAAAGATCTCGCTGAAAAGGGCATCCTCTTCATCGGCACGGGAGTTTCAGGCGGCGAAGAAGGCGCGCGCTTCGGTCCTTCGATCATGCCGGGAGGCAATCCGGCTGCATGGCCGCATATGAAAGACATTTTCCAGGCGATCTCCGCCAAAGTCGAAGATGGAACCCCCTGCTGCGACTGGGTGGGCGAAAATGGCGCCGGCCACTACGTCAAGATGGTCCACAACGGCATCGAGTACGGCGATATGCAGCTGATCTGCGAGGCATACGATCTGTTGCAGCGTGGCCTCGGCCTCAAGGCCGATGAACTTGCCGAAGTTTTCACGGAATGGAACAAGGGTGAGCTGGACAGTTACCTGATTGAAATTTCCAGCCAGATTTTTGCCAAGAAGGACGAAGACGGGCAGCCGATTGTGGATAAGATTCTGGATACTGCCGGCCAGAAGGGCACGGGCAAGTGGACGGTATTCAGCTCGCTTGACCTGGGCCAGCCTGTCACTCTCATCGGCGAATCGGTCTTCGCGCGCTGCCTGTCGGCCTTGAAGGAAGAGCGCGTGAATGCATCCAAGATACTGGAAGGGCCGGTTTCCAAGACTGCGGCCAGCGACCGCACCGAGTTTATTGAGAATGTGCGTCGCGCCCTCTACTGCTCAAAGATCATCTCGTATGCGCAGGGCTACATGCTGCTCAGGGCCGCCGCAAAAGAGAACGGCTGGAACCTGAACATGGGCGGCATCGCGCTGATGTGGCGCGGCGGATGCATCATTCGCAGCCGCTTTCTGGGCAAGATCAAAGAAGCATTCGACAAAAACCCTGGGATCGAGAATCTGCTGCTCGACAGCTTCTTCTTCGAGGCGCTCAACAAGTATCAAGCCTCGTGGCGCAATGCGCTGGTGCATGCAATCCAGATGGGCGTGCCCACTCCGGCATTCTCAACCGCGCTGGCGTTCTTTGACGGCTATCGGACCGCACGGCTGCCCGCCAATCTACTGCAAGCACAACGCGATTTCTTTGGCGCGCACACCTATGAGCGTATCGACAAACCACGCGGCGAGTTCTCGCACACCAACTGGACTGGCCGGGGCGGCCGGGTCTCGTCTTCGACATATACCGTCTAGGGCGTCAGCCACAGATCGCGTTTCTACAATACAAGTACACTTCCCGATACCGCCAAGGGCCTCTTTTTCAGGGAAAGAGGCCCTCGGCGGTTTGGGCATTTCAAGGGCATCGTATACACTCTGAAAGCACGCAGAGACTCGCCTGGATTGTGACCACTGCAAACCAATGGTTTCTGGTAAAGTCGGGCGCGATCGTTCTGGCGCTTAGAAAGTCTTGCGCGAATTGACCGCAATAATGGCCCAATCGGAGATGTAAATGGCTGAGATGCCGACGCCGCGTCTATCTTTTACCAACAAATTCAGTGCGTCGAATAAGGTTCCCAGGCAGATCAATCGAACACTTATCTTCAACCAGATACGCAACAACCAACCCATTTCGCGCGCGGATCTGGCGCGGGCCTCTGGACTGCAGAGAAGCACCGTCTCGCTTATCGTGGAGGAGTTGCTTACCGACCAATGGATCGTTGAGGGATCGATGGGCCGGCTTCCTCGCGGCCGAAGACCCACATTCCTGAATCTGAACGTTCAGCGAGGTGTGCTTGCCTTGGATATTCATCCTTCGCAGACCACGCTGGCCGTAACGGACCTTGGTGGCAGAATCGTTGCGCAAAACATCATTGAGCTTCCCGCCAATCCCCAAAAGGTTCTCGGCGCTATTGTGGATGCGATCCGAATGATGATCGCCACCGATAGCGACCGCTCTTTTGACGGTATCGGCATCAGCCTGCCAGGGCGATTTGATCCTCACCTGGAGAGATTTGTCTTCGCGCCCAACGTGACTTGGCCTATTCAACGCATCAAGTCCCGTGTGGAACAGGCCACCGGTCTGCGGGTCGTGGTGGACAATGCCGCCAATGCCTGCGCCTTGTCCGAGGTCTGGTTCGGCGACAGCGACGGCATGCACGATCTGGTTGTGGTCAACGTGTCGGAAGGAATAGGTACAGGCATCTTTGCCAATGGCCGCATTGTCCGCGGAGAGGGAGGCTCGGCCGGTGAGTTTGGCCATGTGCAGGTTGACCCGAATGGATTGCCGTGCGGCTGCGGAAGCAGGGGATGCTGGGAGACGGTAGCCTCCAATCGCGCCGGCATGCGCTACTACACTGAGATTGCCCACAAGCCGTCGCCGCCCTTTGACGATCTGCTTAAGCTCACCGAAGCGGGAGACCCCGCAGCGACGCAGGCTATCGCGAAGATGTGCGCCGCGCTCGGCCGAGGCATGCATATGATTGCGTCTGCCCTGGCGCCAAGCGAGATCGTCGTCGTAGGCGATATTACCCCGCTTTGGCACCTGGCAGGCCCGCTGGTTGAGGCCGAAATGCGCCGAAATCCACTGGTGAGAGTTCCCAGCATTCGTGCCCCGCGCGAAGGCAACAAGGCTCGGTTGCGTAGCGCTGTTGCCCTGATCATGCATGAGAATCCGCTCTGAAAGCCGCGGGGGGAAACGCAGTAATGCTCAGGGGCGCCCTTCCAGGCAATCGGCACATCTTCGAACGGGCAGGGAGTTCTCTTTCGATGTGTTCCAGAATGGACCTGGCGACCGTTCCTGCACATTGCCGGGCACTTCGGATTGATTGAAATGGTACGGCAGGCCGGGCCCGGGGTCGCGCAAATGCCTCAGATTTTGTATCCTTAAGTTACAGCCCGCTTCTTGGCGGCGATCCCAACGGAGGAGACTTTCATGGCAGAGACTGTGAAGAAGACGAAAGCAACCGTAAAGCCACGCAAGACCCCAACCAAGAAACCGACAGTCGCTGCAGCGGCAAAGCCGGTATCACCGTCGCGCGAAGAGATTGAGCGGCTTGCGAAGGAGTACTGGGCGGGACGCGGCTTCCAGGATGGATTCGCTGAGCAGGACTGGCTCAGAGCCGAGCAGGAACTGCGGCAGAAGGCGTCCTAGGCGGGGACAACCGGACTTCAATCATGGTGACGGACGCTACGAGGGTCATAACCTCGACGGGGTTGTTGCGCCATTTTTTTGAAAACCCTTCGGACTGGAGTGTGTATCCCAGGTCTCCAAATCGAGACCTGGGATACCCTGTAAACGCGCGCCTACCTGAGTTGTCCGGCAAATTCAATTGACAACCCGTCCGGACTGCTGTGATGCTTGTTTCGCAGGGGGGAATCTTCGGCTCCAAGCGCATGTCTCCGCGATCGAGGTCATTCATGTATGGATTCAGGAATGGGCCCGCGAAGCTGCGGGCGACCTGTCGGGCAGTGGCAATCCTGATATTGACTGCCTGTTTTCTTGGGACAGGCTGCAAGACTTCGGACGATGCCGCGGCCGCTGCGACGCAGATGTCCACCACGGCGAAGGCGCTCTCAGACTATTACGCAGCCTTGGGCGCAATTCTCGCGGACACCGATCAGATATACATTCTGAACGGGCAGTTACTCTCAAAGCCCTATACTGCGGAAAACCGGCAACTGCTGAAGAATAACGAGGCAGAGTTAGCGAAACGGTCTGCGCTCGCTGCCGATTTTTCTACTCTGGCAGGCCAGTTTGCGGCGCTGAGTGGCTCAACCGCTCCTGCCGATGTTGCTGCATCGGCGGTTAACCTCGAAACAGAGATCGAGTCGCTCAAATCGGCGACGCCCTCGAACAGCGATCAGAATGCGCTCACCTTCGCACTCCAGCAATTTGTGACGGCAATCAAGGAGCACAAGGAGCGCGATGCCGCCAGGGCGATGGACGGTTTTGCGAAAGGATTAACCGCACTGTTCACTCATGAAGGTGCGGTCTGGAACTCTGTGGAAGCGGTCCATACGCAGGTGGCCGCAAATCTGGCGGTGTATCTGGTCGACCATGACGGCACGGATAACTCCGCGCTGCTCAAGGTTGCGCTTCATCCATTCGGTTTGTCGCCGGCTACGCCTGCGGGCGACCTGAAGGCAGCGCTCGCTCCGTTGGCCAAGCAGCAGATTGTTACGCGAACAGCCGCCCTCGACGACTCCTATGCGACAGCGACCGATGCGATGCCCAAGTCGCTACAAGAGATGACCGACAGGATACACGCAGTGGCCGAGGATAAGCCCATGCCGCTCCGCATGGCTCCGATTGCGCTTAGCACCGTAGACAAGTGGGCTGCCCAGGTTGCAGAAAACTAAAAAAGAGGTCACACAATGCCGGATGCTTTATCGACAGTGCAGGCGACGTTTCTTTCGATCGACAGACAGTACAATCTTCTCCGCGCTGCTTGCACAACGCAGCAGCAGCGAGATGATCTAAGCAATCAGTACGCGGAGGCTCAGGAAGCATATCTGGCTTGTATCGGAAAGATGCTTAGGGAAGACGATCCCGAGATAGCCGCCCTCAGCACCCAACTGAAAGCGGCAAATGCCAAGGTCGCACAGGCCGTAAGCGAAATGGGCAACATGAGCAAAGTCATCGATGACATCACAACAGCCGTCTCCCTCGGAGCCCTGCTAGTGGGCAAGATAGCTGCATAGAGATATTCCTGGGCTTGAAGGCGTCCCGGCTTTCAACAATCGATTAATCACAGCGAGGCGGTCCACCCTCCCACAAGGAATGGAACGCCTCATTGCATTCCGGAGTTATCAGCTTTCCTGCCGGAAATCTATCATCCGATCAAGCCACGCACATGAGCCTCAGAGCGTGCGCTTGAACAGCGGCGTGGCGATCAGCAACGTGCCGATACCAAAGACGAAAAGAAAGAGCAGATCGTATTGAATGGCAACGAAGCCGCCGTCTTTTAGCAGGATGGCTTTGAAGCCGTGGACGCAGTAAGTAAATGGGTCGATGATGGCGATAGCGCGGAGCCAGGGCGGGAATGCGGCGATGGGATACATGGCGCCGGAGGGGTAAAACAAGAGCAGGTTGAGAACGCCGAACATAGCACGGGGGACAAGCGGGTCGTCGACGCGGACCATCATGAGAAACATCATGCCGTTGAAAGCGATGGATGTGACAATAATCAGGCAGAGGAGTTCAAGGTCGGCTTCGGGATGGAAGATGACGCCGAGGCCAGCCATGAGGGAGCCGATCACTGTAAGGCAAATCCCGGAGAGCACGGCCTTGATGGAACCGGCCAGATTGAGGCCCATCACCAGTTCGAGACGCGTAATGGGAGTTACAAGATAGCCCTCGTGTACGCCGCGCGCTTTGTCGTCGATATATAACATGCCGCCACCGATCATCACCGAGATATACATGGCCAGCGCGCAACAGGCAGGTAGCAAAAACTTCATGTAATCCACGTAGGGGTAGAGTTCGACGATCTCCAGCGCAATGGCAGTAGCAAGGCGGGGCTGAATGACGGGCGCGGTGAGCGCGGAAATCAGCGACTGCATTTCGGCCTCAATGCTGCTCGATGTAAATAGGTCGGAGTTATCGACGACCAGACCGACGCGCGGGGCGTCCTGCGCATACACGCGGCGGGAATACTGAACAGGGATGATCACTGCTGCATCGATCTTACCGGTGCGAACGTCTTCGCGAGCCTTGTTCTCGTCGGTGTACTCAATGGTGGTGAAGGTCTTGATGTTGACGGCGATGGAATCGAATCCTTCACGAATCTTGACGGCCTGAGGACCGTGATCGTAATCGACAATGGCGACGTGCGCGCCGGTGATCTTGCCCCCGAAGGCATTGCCCATGATGAGCAACTGCAGGATCGGCATCATCAAAGACATGATCATGAGTGTGGGGGAGCGGAAGAATTTACGCATCTCGCGCTCGACAATTGCGAACATTCTGGTCATGGCTGGGCTCCCGGACGGGGCGGCAAGGTGAAGACAGGCGGCTTGACCAGCTCATCGCGAAGCTGGCGGCCCGTGTAATGGACGAAGACATCGTCAAGGGTAGTGTTCTGGACGCTAAGTGAAGTGAGAGTTTCGCCCAGGGACGCTGCTAACTCGACTAACTGCATGGTGGTTCTGGAGCCGGAGGAAGTTAGTACGCGATAATAGCCAGCGCTTTCGGCCTGCACGCTGGAGACACCTTCAAGTGTTTCAAGGCGCGCCTGCCACTCGGGGGTTTCGCGGTCAAAATGCACCTCGACGACGTTGGCGCCGGGGACGCTGTGCTTCAGTTCAAGGGGCGTGCCGAGAGCGACGAGCGTGCCGTGATCGACAATGGCGATGCGGTCGCAGAGTTTGTCGGCTTCTTCCATGTAATGTGTGGTGAGCAGCATCGTCAGATGCCGGGTTTCCCTGAGGTGGTTGAGCATCTCCCATACGGCGATGCGCGAGACGGGATCGAGACCAGTAGTAGGCTCGTCGAGAAAGAAGATATGCGGATTATGGACCAGGCCGCGGGCAATCTCAACGCGGCGGCGCATTCCGCCTGAGAGTGTCTTAACCTGCGCGCCGCGCCACTTCACTAGATCGACGGCTTCAAGAACATCGTTGATGTTTTTTTCGCGCTCCGCCCTAGGAACGCTATAGAGCTTGGCGTAAATGCTGAGATTCTCTTCAACGGTGAGGTCGGGGTCGCTGGTGAGCGCCTGGGGAATTACGCCGATCATGCGGCGAACGGCGTCAGGGTCTTTGGCCACATCAAATCCGGCGACCTTTGCATGGCCGCTGGTAATGGGCACCAGCGTGGTCATCATGCGAATGAGTGTGCTTTTTCCAGCGCCGTTGGGGCCGAGCAGACCGAAGATTTCGCCGTCGGAAACCGAGAACGTGACGCCTTTCACCGCCTCGAAAGCTCCGTAGCGCTTCACAATCTGGTCTACGGCGATCGCGGGGTTTTCGACGCCGATGGCGGCCTTCTGGGCGAAATCTGTCTGGGTTGGGGCGGTCACTGTTTCACCAGCTTGCTTTTGGGAATGTAGACCTCGGCAGTCATGCCGGGGACGAACCGCTCGCCGGGATTGTCAATGAGCAGCTTCAACTGGATGGTCTTGATGTCGCGCTTGCGGCTGCTCACGTCGCGTTGAGTGGCGAAGTCGGCTTCAGCGGACTTGACGATGATTTTGCCCTGCATGGTGTCCCCCGAGGGCATGATGACTCTGAGCAAGTCGCCGAGTTGGACGGTGTCTGCCTGAGTCTCAGGCAGCGGCGCGTAAATCCAGGTCTGGGTGAGGTCCATGATGGTCACAATGGGCGCGCCCGCCGCGACAACCTCGCCCTGACGTGCTGCGCGGACGTTGACCTTGCCGCTGACCGGGGCAAATACCTGGGAGTAGCCCACCTCGACCTTGGCCTGGTCGGCAAGTGCGCGGGCGTTCTCGACCTGGTTGCGAGTCTCGTCCACCGTTCGGGCAGCCACGGTGGCCAGCAGTTCGTGGGCGCGGGCCTGGCGCAACGAGGCCTCGGCCGCCGAAACATTTTCCCTGGCCGTATCGACGGATGCCTTGGCCGCTTGAAGCATGGTGGCAGCGTCGTCCTTGGCCTGAGCACTCATAATGCCCTGCTGAGCCAGCGCAACCGTGCGGCTGGTGTCGGCCTGCTGATGTTCGTAGTTGGCCTGCGCCTGGGCCAGCGAAGCCCTGGCGGCCTGCACCAGCGCTTCGGCGTTCACTGCGGCCGAGCCTACCTCGCCAACCGTTTGACGCTCGGTTTCAACCGTCTCGCCCAGCTTGAACCTCTGGCCGTTGGCGGTGGCTTCGGCTGCCTTGCGCGCCGCCTGCAGGTCGTCGCTCTCGATGATTGCGATCAACTGGCCAGCCTTCACGTCCTGGCCCTCGTCGACGGTGAGGGTCTGGATGCGCCCTTGAATCTTGGCGCTGACCACAACCTCGTTGGCGTCTACCGTGCCGATCAACTGCAAGTCGCCGGTTGGCCTAACGGTGACGAAGTACCAGATCAGCGATCCGAGCGTGAGTAACCCCAGGATGAGAAAAACCCGATTGCGTGCGTTCACTTGTGCCTCACTTCAATTGCAGACGTTTGGGCAGCTTCGATATTGCCGTCTTTTAAATTTGCATTGTGGGATGGATCGGCTGGCGACTCTTCGTTGTCCGGCATGGGAGTAGATGCCAGCACCCGCGCGGCTACAAGCGCTCCGTGCGCCCGATCAACAAATATCGTTTGGCCCAGGTACTCGATGGCCACCTTGCGGCGAAATGCAAGTGCTGCGGGAGTCAGGGGGTCGAAACCTTGCGCCAGCCTGGTCAACGGCGCAGAAAGAAAGTAGAAGACATTCGCGCCGAGCCCGGCGTAGATCAGTTGCGTCCACTCCACCGGGATGAGTTCCCCGGCGGCGATCCCCTCTTTCACAAGGGTGTCGACCCTACTCCACAAAGGCCGCATCAGCTTCTCCGCAATCGGTCCCAGCGCGTTGGCTTCGCCGCGATGGAGGCGGATCATCTCCTGCTGCATCAGGCTCTGGAATTCGCGGTTGGAGTGCATGCGGTCAAAGTGATTGAGCGCAATGCGGAGGAATCGTTCGCCAGCCGGGGCATCGGATTCGAGGACTGCAAAACTGTTGGTCCGGACCCCTTCGACCACCATCTCCAAAGCCGCCTGATAGAGCTCATCCTTGCCGCGGAAGTAGTAGTAAAGAAGCGCTTTGTTGACGCCGGCTTCCTCGGCGATCTGCTCCGTACGTGCGCCAGCGAGCCCGTTTTGGCTGAATTGGCGGATGGCGGCCTCGAGGATGCGGGCGCGGGTGAGATCGGCGCGTTCGGTCTGAGTGCGGGTTTGAGGGGTCGTTGTCACTTTTTTAACTAACTAGTTAGTAAAATACGCCAGAAGCCGCCAAATTTGCAAGGCCTCCCGGTAAAGAATCGATTAATTTAGCATAATATATTTGGAATCAAAGAGATGAGAGCTGCTCTCCAGATATTGGGGCGGGCCGGTCCGGGATAAACTGGTTCGGACTCGCTTCTCAGGCAAAGAAGCTGATCTGGCGGCTCGGGGACTTGGTCGCTGGCTGCCTGGGGGGGTGCTCATTGTCGGAGTCAGCCAGCTCTTGAAACTCTTCTTCTGCTTCGTCCTCTTCGGCGCCATCGTCCTCGGCTCCGCGGGCGGATTTCTGGTTGCTGGGTGAGTAGCTTTCGTCGCCTGTCCTCGCTGAGTTCTCGACCCTTGCCATCGGCAGTGGCTCAAGATCCGGCTCGAGGGCGCGCGTGAGGAGCATCGGGCTGAGGTTGACGATTGGAGAGATTCCCATCTTCGGTCGCTCCTCGACAAAGTCGGGATCAAGGACTTGTCATGGTCTGTTTATCGACATACAGGCGGCGAACTTTAACTTTTTTTGAAGCAAATGTCCGAATTCGAGACACTCGTGCCTTGGTGGACAGCGCCAGCGCGCTTTAAAATACGCCCAATTTATAACTGATCTTCGGGCTGCACCTGGGCTCGGTGACTTCCACGGTTTCGAGTCCACTAGGGTTCTTCAAAGTATTGAAAAGCGTTTCGGTCTGGATTGCGCCCGTCCTATCGCTTTTAACAGCAACGAAGGTATCCCCAGCGTGGGCCGGGGCGATTTTCCCGTCGCTGGAGATGAGAGATACTCCTGCGCTTTCGCTGTCGGAGAAGCGGATGTGTATGTCGCTGTTTGGCGGGAAGCCGGAACCCTCGATCTTGGTTAGCTCGAACTTTGCCGAGAGCCGAATAGCGCTGAGTTTGCACCCTTTGTCTTCCGATTGGACGGGGTCTGGAACGACGGAAATCGGGATTCGGAGGTTTGGGGCGAGAAAAACGGATCGCCTTGGCTCTCCCTTCAGTAGGTTTTGCTGCACGAAGACAACCGGAGCGTCGAGCTTGTCACCATTGTGACACTGCGCCGGAGTTCGACCCGCACAGATCATCAGGCCATCGCTGTTCAGGGTGATGCCGTTGATCCCTGGTACCGCTTTGGGGGTGTTGACCGGGAACTGAACCTGACGCAGGGCGGTACCGGGCGGCACACCCTTGACAATCATGTTGTACCGCACCTCCAGATCCTTGCCTGAAGTGCCTTTGCGATAGACTTCCCTGGCCTCGATCGACACGCCTGGAGGAACCGTTTGCTCGAATTCATTTTGCAGGCGAACCAGTTCCGGAGCCTGCGCAGCAAGGTCCTTGAAGCTCGCCTTATCCGATTGTGCGCAGGCGAAGGCACAGAGAAGAGTGATCGAAGCCGCGGGGGCAAGGGCACAGAGATTCATGGACAGCATGTTACCGCAGTAGCCCTGGAATCGACGACTTGAATGAAAGATCAGAGAGTTTAGCGCAGCATGGTAAGCACCACCGGGTTATAAGGAGCAGGCTGGGCTGGGGCTTGGGCCTGGTCGTGAGCTTGACCGAGGAGCGTGATTCCCTGAGCTAGACTCAACCCCGCGGGCACGGGGACAAAGCCTCCTCGTACCTCGCTGGTTTCGTGATTGATGGATTTGAAGACCAAGGCACGGCCGCTCATGTGCACCTCGAGCCGCTCTGTCTTCCAGTCGCTGGCGCTCACCTGTGTGCGTTGCAACTGGAACCATCCACCTTTGGAGAGACGGCCGAGAATGCCATAGCCGAACTCCAGATTCTCACTGAGGCGGCCGTCGAGACGAGCCATGCGCTTCATTCGGGTATCCACCCAAAGTGTTCCGCTCATGGCGTGGAAGATTCGGGCTTCGATCGAGTGGGCAAGATAATCCGGATTGGGGCGGAAGCGCAGCCTGTGGCAGCCATTCTCCTCGCCATCGTATTCGTAGAGGAAGGCGTCGGGCAGAAGAGCCACGATTCTCCCGATTCGCTTTTCGTCCTCGGCATACTCCAGGCGATGGCGGGCAAGTTCCTCGGGCGAGTTGAGGAGTCGATTGAGGCGGGTCTGTTCCGTCAGTTGCTCTTCAGCATTGGGGGAGCGCCCGTTGGTGAGATACAGGCGCGCGATAGGTCCTTCGGCGGTCTCCACCTGTTCGTCCAAGCGGGTCTCTCGGGGGCTGTGGCGCTCAATCCAGTAGCGCCAATAGCCATGCTGTTCGTGGTCGTGGAGTTCGTTGTAGACGACTTCACGGACCAGCTGCCCGGCCTGGATTGGCAGCGGGGAGGGCTGAGAATGAGCGCAAAGAATGCTTTGGGTAATCGCCAGAAGCCCCGCAGCTAGGCACAATCGACGCATCCGTTTGCCCTCCCTGCCCGCAATTCATGGGCAGTATGACGGCGTTCCCGTGAAAAGCGTGCAGCCTTCCAGTGAAAAGGCTGATAAAAGCCGAAAAACGAATAAGTTAGTTGAACATCGACAGAATCAGGCGAACTGTTCAAAAAAGTTCACGATGGAGGATGAGCGCGATGCACCATATGCCCTTATCCATGCCGCTCCGGGTCTAAGCGGGCTGGAGCAGTCTTTCCATATTGGGCATCCGCTGTCGAACTCCTTGGTAGACTGGGAGCATGATGGATGAACTGGAGTTCCGCAATCTGGCCGAGACCACCTTCAACTCGTTGGAGCAGCATTTGATCAAGCGCGAGGAAGAAGACGAAGCCGGCTTTGAGGTTGAGGGGCAGGGCGGGCTGCTGAACGTTGTGTTTGAGGAGCCGCCGGGCAAGTTTGTGATTACGCCGAATGCGCCGGTGCGGCAGATATGGATTTCCGCGCTTTCAACCAGCTTCAAACTTGACTGGGACGGCGATGCCTCAGCATTCGTGTTGCCGCGGACGGGCGAGCATCTGATGGCGCTTGTGGATCGGCTGATTGCGGAGCAACTAGCTAACTGATGTAGTCCATCTAGCGCTCAGGGTATCGAAGGCTCAGTGTTACCTAACCAATCTATAACACACTGAAATTTCCTCCAAGGGAGCGGCCGATTGCGTCTTCATAGCGAAATAGCCGCTGCACGACCGACCAATTCCCAGCCGGGGCTGCGACGGCTCCGACAAAGCCTTGTGTGAGTTCCAGACCCTGTACGCGCCAGCTAGATGCGGTGCTGCCATCCGTCATGTCAGCCACCTGTACCAAATTCGAAGCTTCGCGTGACACGTCGATCCGATCCGATCCAACCCACCCAGTAGTCCATAACCGGCTGCATTCAATACAGCCTCATTTCGAGTTCAGAAATGTAGGAATGTATTTGCCTGCCCTTGATGCGTGGGCGCCAAGGCAATCATTACCGCTTCGGTCCTTGTAAAACGCGCTGAGGTGATATCGAGCGCCTCGACATTGCATCGAATTGCCTCAACGTCGATGGCCCCTTCTCCAAAAGTCGTAAATTCAATCAGCGCGAGCCCGCCGGAATGAGATACATTGAAATTCAGCGCCAAGCCTTCGACAACTTAAGGCTTCCCTTGGCAATTGGTAGTCAGCGCGATCATCTGTGGAGCCTTCTCCAGATACACGGCAATCCGAGCCGAAGCATTGTCCGGCACAGTTTGAAGCGCAACGCGTCTCTCATTGAATGAAAACGTTTCGCGCGATTTTCTCATCGATTGACAAAGTGTTGTCGAGATTCGTGCCTGAATCCAACAGCCGGTCGAGATCGATCATCCAAACGTCGACGGTTGAGGCCGGTAGTAGCCTAAGAAGTGGCAAGCCCACGTTTAAGGAGTTCCTATTGCGTGTGGGATAAGTAGCACTTTTTTCTGAAATCGATGCTTCCTGCAAAGCAACAGACAACCTATCATCGAGCAAGGAGGTACTTCCATAGCGCCATGCATATTTCGCCCCTCGTTATCCTTATTAGCTGGATACCTACCGGTGCGTATCTCTTCCGACGCCATCCGGTCCCCATTGCAATTTTAGCGAATTTTCTCGGAGGCTGGGCGATTCTTCCGGGGGCGCACTACGCAGTGACGCCAAATGACTTTCCCTACTGGATACTCGGTGTTTGTCTCCCGACTAACTATTTCCTCACCAAGGCCACAGCAACCGGACTGGCTGCGCTGGCGGGAATCCTGCTTTATCATTCTGCAGATTTAAAGAGATATAAGCCGGGCATCTGCGATCTTCCTATGATTGCATGGTGTTGCGTCCCTCTTCTGTCTGCGGCCACGCATTGGAACACGCTTCAGGAGGGTCTCCTGGGCTCAATTTATCAAACGATATCCTGGGGCGTTCCCTGGCTTCTTGGCCGCATCTACTTTTCCGATATTGACTCATTGCTTCTGGCCGCCAAAGCCTGTGTATTCGCGGCAGTCTGTTATGTGCCAATCTGTCTCGTTGAAATCTGCACCGGGCCTCATCTCTACACTTTCTTTTATGGTTATCAGCCCTACCGTTGGGTGGGCGCTGAGCGTTACTTTGGCTTTCGTCCCACCGGCTTTCTAGAGGACGGAAATCAATTGGGAATTTGGATGGCAGCGGCAACACTTCTTGCTGTTCTTCTCTTTCTGCATCAAAGGACGGGCCGCATTCTAGGCATCCCAATTGGATGGGTAGCAGCCGGGTTGGCTGGTGTTACGCTGCTCTGCCAATCCGTAGGCAGTATATTATCGCTTCTGTTCCTACTGCCGCTGGTACTCCTAAAGCGACGCTATGTTGCTCGGGCATTTGTTGGTGTTTTAATCTTTGGCATTCTCGCATACGCACTGTTCCGGATGACTAACCTCATCTCCCTGCGCGCTCTAGTGCATCACAATGGCGTGGCCCGTTCCCTTTCGACTGCTCTCACTAGCATGGGCCGCCATTCGTTCGCTTGGCGAGTCGCTCGTGAAGAGAGCCACATCAGAGTCGCACTCCAGTATCCTCTTCTCGGGGCTGGGCGATGGAACTGGTGGCAGAACGGCGAGGCCCGGCCGTGGAGTCTTTGGCTGCTTGTATTTGGCATGTACGGATTGGTTGGCCTGATTGCGTTCGGGGCGATTCTGCTCCTGCCGGTTATACGCGCCGTCTGGTTGCCCGCGGATGGCGAGGGTTCCGACGAGCCAAATATCCGGTCTGCGCTTGCTGCTCTCATTCTGATGTTGGCCATAGACAACTTGCTCAATGGAGCAATGATTCTTCCTTATCTTCTGATCATGGGGGGGCTGGCGGATGTAAAGAGATCAATCGGTGGCGTCCGGCTGCGCTTAACACCTAACGCCATCCCACGGGAGTCTTCAGAAGATTGACGCTTGCCTCCCATCTAGGCATACTCATGACGCCCATCAATTGCGACTTCTCGTATTATTTATCAAGTAGTAAAGACTCTTGAAAGGTCAATTAATTGCCGGAATTATGGACTGAAGCATAGGATAGTGGGGGCCAAACTATCGATCTTTCATATTGTGACACGCCTTCGACGGTCGCAAATAAGTCGCCGGATAGGAGTTGAATCATTTTAAATCAATGCATTGCAGGCAATCGAATCCAGTGGTAACGCCAAGGAGGTTACTAGGGCGATTGTTTGTGGTACTAAAGATGGCTGGACAATTTCTTTCAATTTGCCCTAAGCTCCCCTTACCACGAAAGTGTGAGGGATGCGCTGGGAACGGCGCAGTGACAGCCATCACTCAACTGAACGCATGTGCCAAGGAAAGATAGTCATCTTGCGCAGTTAGGCATGCATGAGATAACGCTCGTTCCCAGGCAAAACAGGAGCGCTGTATCTACCCAACTCTGTAGCTTCCGATCTTTCCGACCAGCGTGCTCCAGAGTCGGCTGGCCAAGCTGGTGGGCATGAGTGAACCGAATTGTTGAAGGTGTCAGCGTGCCCAGTCCAAAGATGCTGCAAGTGATTGCGATGGTATCAGAGTGAGATACAGAGTGGCTAAGTGAACGAACCACGATCGAAGCTAGCAAGGCCCGGCCAAACACGGGGGTTGGCAAGGTCCTTTCCACCCATAAGTGAATGATGGCACTTAGTGCTGTCGCTTTGATTCCGCGAGCTATTCGAGCCTGGACGTTGGCTCTTCATATCTGCACAAATCAATGCAAATTGCCAACACCCGGATGTGGGTGATATGGGCGAAGCCTGCTTCAGCGCTGAACCTCAGATTGTGGTGACGCCATCCACGGAGGATCCTAATCATGAATGGCTCGCGGCACGGACTTCCTGTCGCAGTGTACGAAAGATGACCGGCAATGTATTTCATGTATGCTGACGCCCACCTTACCGCATGGGTCTAACGGCGGCGCTGGAACAACTCTCACTCAAAAGAACACACATGACTCGGATAGAAAGTTATCTTGCGCATGAATGCATGCAAGATACATTGCTAATCCCAGGCAGAAAGGGAGCGCTGTATCTACCCAAATCTGAAGCTGCGGATGTTTACGACCGGTATGCGCCAGAATCGGCTGGCCAAGCTGGTGGGCATAGATGAGGCCTACGTGAGCCGCATCGTCAATGGCGCACGTGTGCCCAGGCAGAAGATGCGACAGGAGATCGCGACGGTATTAGGGTGCGATGCGGAGTGGCTATTTGAACGAACCACGATCGAAGCTAGCAAGGCCAGGCCGAATACTGGGGGTGGCAAGGATCTTTCTACCGATGACTGAAGACGGCACTTAGTGCTGCCGCTTTAATGCCGGGGGCTATTCGCACCCGGACGTTGGCTCTTCATAACTGGACAAATCAATTCAAGTTTCCAGCACTCATATGGGGGTGATATGGGCGAAGCTTGCTTCAATACCGAAACTCAGATTGCGGGGATGCCAAATACTGAGGATCCCAATCATGCCTGGTTCGCGGTACAGACTTCCTATCGCTGCGAGCAGCGCGCGGCCGTGGGTCTGACCATGAAGGGCTTCAAGACTTATCTTCCACTGCTGAGGGAAGTACATCAGTGGAAGGATCGCCGCAAGCTTGTTGAGGTACCGGCATTCAGCGGCTACCTCTTTATTCACTATGAACCCAGCTTGCGCAACCGGGTAAAAGTGCTCGAGACGCAAGGCATTGTCCGGTTGCTGGGCGGCAACCATGCGCCAAGCGAGATCTCGCGTCACGAAATCGAGACAGTCCGCCGTACTCTCGGCAGCAGTCTGCCTTGTGACCGCTGCGACGCGCTGACGCCCGGCACAATGGTTCGAGTTACGCGGGGGCCACTCGCCGGCGTATACGGCAGATTGGCGAGGATCAAGAACAGCCTTCGTCTGATTATTACGATTTCAGTATTTGCCCAAGCTATTTCAGCCGAACTTGGCCTGAACGACGTGGAAGCAGTATATGACCCGTCCACGCCAAATCATCCCTGTCGCGGCAATTGATTCCGCCTTGCAAATGTAAGCTCCCTTTATACCGCATGCATGCAAAAGACTAAACGTGGCATGAGGGTCGGTGCCTCCATCGGCGGAGCCGTCAGTTCTTCTGTCTCTGGCGGATCAATAACCTGTCAATGCTAACCTCAGCCTTTTCGTCCTCTGCGCAGATCAACAGGGATCGTGCAGTTTGGCGCCTTCCTATGGGAAAGCATCCCTGACTGACGCCCTTCTGTCTGTGCCGATCATGAGAAAGCTACAGCCTCGTTTCCTTCCTACTGCGGATTTGACTGCTCTTCACATCAAGCCGAAAAGAGCCGGAGCAACCCGCCACTGTACGAAGCATTGAGGAGCGACTACCATGGCGGATTCAAAAGAACCTCGTGTTGCGATCCTGGGTGTGGCTGTTGACAACCTGACAATGGAAGAAGTTCTTCACGCTGTTGAAGCCGCAATCGCGGAGGGAGGCTTCCATCAAATTGCAACGGCAAACGTCGATTTCGTGATGAAATCGATCCACGATGAGGAACTGCACGAAACGCTCTGCCGCTGCGATCTAGTCCTGGCCGACGGCGCACCGCTCGTATGGGCATCTCATCTGTTGGGGACGGGGCTGAGGGAACGGGTGGCTGGATCCGACCTCGTGCCGCAGCTGGCAAGATTGTCTGCTCAGCGCGGCTATCGAATCTTCCTCCTGGGAGCGGAAGAAGAGAGTTCTGCCGGCGCAGCAAGCTGGATGGAAAAGAATTGCCCGGGTGTTTGCATTACAGGACGCTACAGTCCGAAATGTCAGCCATTAGAAGAAATGGATCACGAGGAGATTCTGTCAAGAATCAAGGCGGCGGAACCGGACATTCTTCTGGTGGCATTTGGAAACCCCAAGCAGGAAAAATGGCTGGCGATGCATCGCTTTCGGTTGGATGTTCCTGTCTGCATTGGAGTAGGCGGTTCGTTCGACTTCTTAAGCGGCAAGGTATCTCGCGCGCCCCTATGGATGCAGCAACGCGGCATGGAATGGTTTTATCGAATGATGCAGGAACCATCGCGGCTGGCGCATCGGTATCTCAGCAATGCAGTGGGTCTCGTGCGCTATTTCCCCGTGCAGCTTGCAGCAATGGCGATGCAGGGAAAACGGCGCCAGCAGGCGCGTGTCACGAAGGAGATGGTTGGCTCGGCAATCGTATTGCGCATTGACGGCGATTTCACCGGAACGCTGTTGCCGAGATTTGAATCCGACGTTCGCAGTGCGGTTCTTTCCGGATCTCATGTAGTAGTGGACATGAGCAATACTGCGTACCTTGGGGCGGACGCTCTCGCCTCTCTGATTTATGTGATGAATATAGCCCGCTGCTGGAAGCGTGAACTGTGGCTGGCCGGGCTGGATCGGCTTCTCATCCATGTCGTGGGCGCTTCGCGGCTTCGACTCTTCTTTCGTATGGCCCCCAAAGTCGCCGAGGCATTGCGTCGCATTCAGCCGGAGCTGAAACCGGTTTCGCAACTCGGAAAAGATTGGGCGTTCTGTAAAATAGGCGGCCAGTTCATTCCAATTCACGTTGAGGAAGTACCCGACGTGTACCGTCAGGTGCAGCACCTGGTCAGCCGGAGACTTTCCGCGAATTCGATCCAGATTCATTCAGTAAATAGTCTGGAAGCGGACGGAATGATCAAGGAATTTCTCCCCGTGGATACCGGATGAGGGTTTGACATTAGGATCGGCCATAGCGCGCCGGCCAGATACCCAAGAATCACAATCGTGGTGAATTGGCTAGATTCCCTTTCACAAGCTTCAGCGCAATAGCGGTTCGTTCCTATTATGCGATTCGGAGACTGATCGTATGCATTTATCGACGGTGTTTAATATCTTCGGGATCGCGCTGGTGCTTGCGACTCTGCCATTGCTCGCGGAGCTACTCGTTCTGACCGCGGTCTCTCTGTTGCCCTCTGTGCCTGTCCGAAAGGGAGACGCCGTATCGAAGGAGTTTCCGATTACTGTCGTGGTTCCGGCACACAATGAGGAAGCTCTGGTGGGAAGATGCATTCGCAGTATGGCTTCCTCGTCATGCCCTGGAGTTGATCTGGTGGTGATCGCTCACAACTGTTGCGATGCAACGGCGGCGGAGGCCGAGGCTGCTGGAGCAAGGGCTTTGGTGTTGAATGATCCAGATCAGAAAGGCAAGGGCTGTGCGCTGAATTATGGTTTTGCTTCGGCTCTGGCCGGACTTTCGCGCGCAGTGCTGGTAGTTGATGCGGACTCCGTAGTGAGCCCAGACCTGATCGCTGCGGTGCAGCAGAGATTCCTGACGGGCGCGCATGCGGTGCAATGCCGTTATGAAGTTCATAACTCCGAGGAAAGCCGCCGCACCAAGCTGATGACGCTCGCCTTTCAAGGATTCAATGTGATTCGTCCGCGCGGCCGTGAAAGGTTAGGTCTTTCGGCGGGAATTCTGGGCAACGGCTTCGCTCTTCATCGGGACGTGCTGATGCAGAATCCTTACGGCGCATATTCCGTGGTTGAAGACCTGGAATATCATCTCGCATTGGTTCGGGCGGGTGTTCGGGTGGAGTTTATAGACACCGTTGCGGTCAGGGGCGAGATGCCGCACTCGGATCAAGGCGCTCGCACGCAGCGCGCTCGATGGGAAGGCGGCCGCCGCCGGATGGTGAAACGCTGGGCTCCCCTGCTGATAGGAGACTTGATGCGCGGACGAGTGCGGCTTATCGAGCCGCTCCTCGATCTGCTGGCCGCGCCGATCGCCACTGAGGTATGTCTTCTGGCTGTTACGGCCTGCCTGCCTGTTCCCTGGCTCAGGCTCTATGCGCTGGGAGGGCTTGCTGTGCTGACTTTGCATGTAATGGCGGCGGCAGCTTGCGGTTCAGGTTTCTGGAAAATGATGAAGGTACTGGCGACCGCTCCGGCCTATATCATCTGGAAACTTTGGATTCTTCCCGATGTATGGCGCGCTTCGCGTGCAAACACAGCATGGGTGCGCACGGCGCGCGAGTCTCGGCCCACCACACGGCACGAGTACTGAAGGAGTTTTCTGTGAATCTGCTGAATAAGAGTTATGCGCTCACGCTATGCGGTTGTGCTGTTGTTGCGCTGGGTGGGGTTTGTCCGAAACCTGCCGGAGCCATGCAGACAGAAGGCCGCCTGGTGGCCAATGATGCGGCTCGAGCCGTGCAGCGGCCCGGCGATTTCAGCCAGGAGAGTCTGCCCGATCCAAAGTTGAAGCTAAGTCCTATCGAGGCATTGCGTAAGTTCGAGCCTGCAGCGGATGAGGAATACACGCTGGGAGCGGGGGATGAAATCTCCATCCAGTATCCTGGCCGGCCCGATTTGGAAAGCAAAGATGTGATTGGTCCCGATGGGCGCATGACGCTGCCGCTCGCCGGCCCCATCAAACTTGCCGGCCTGACCCGCGAAGCAGCAGGGCAGACCATCGTCGAGGCAATGTCGCCTTACTATACCAAGCTGACAGCTACTGTCCAGGTGGTGAAATACGGCTCTAATCACGTCACTCTGCTGGGGGACGTGAAGAATCCTGGGATGGTGACGTTTGAGCAGACGCCAACCCTGCTGGAGGCACTTTCCAGAGGCGGTATCGAAACGCGCGCTGACGGCAGTATTCCAGAGCAATGCGTGATTTACCGCGGAGATCAGGTGTACTGGGTTGAACTGCAGGAATTGCTGGTATCGGGCAGCCCATTGGCAGATCTTCGTTTGCGACGCAACGATGTGGTGTTTGTACCCGCAATTTCGACAAAAACAATCACAATCATGGGACAGGTGCAGCATCCGGGGCTGATCGCACTTAAGCACGACTCTACCCTGGTTTCAGTTTTGGGCGAAGCCGGGGGGCTCGGCGAGTCAGCCGGCGGCAATCCAGAGATTCAAATTGTGCACCGTTCCAAGGGAGACAGAACTCAGTATGTTCGTTTCAACGATCTCCTAAAGCCAAATGGCGGCATGGAAGTCTCCCTTTATCCCGGCGACATCGTCTTCGTTCCAAAGAGTGGAATCTCCAGAGTTGGCTTTGTGATGCAGCAACTGGCTCCGTTCTTGTCGATGGGTAGTTTCGCTGCGATGGCAATGCATTGATTTTGAAAGGATGGTCATGATCAATTCCAAGCCTGACAATTCGCTTTCTGGAAACTTGAAGAGTCTGCCATCGGCGCCGCTGCGCCGGACTGAAAACGCTTCTGCAGGGTCCGGTCCCACTATCAATGTAGTTGGCAGTCTTCGCCGCCACTGGTATGTTGCGGCGCTGGTGTTTCTTGTCCTGCTTGGCTGTGGCGCATTCGTCCTGTGGAAGAGGGCAAAGCCGGATTATGAGTCGCACAGCGTGGTCTACCTGTCGCCAAAGTTTCCGAAGATTCTGGCCGACGACAGCGAGGTTGAACTTCCCTACGACTCGTATGTGCAGGATCAAGCCCAGACCGTAACGCGGCACGACATCATTGCGGATGCCATTGCAAAACTGCCGTACGCCGTGCGGCACAGGGGCGGTCCAGCCTTGCCTTATGAGATTCAGGTCATGCAGCAGGGGCTTGAAGTCAAGAGAGTCGGATCGACGTATGAGATGTCTATCGGGCTGCATGGCACTGCACCCAACGATCTTGCCACGATTGTGAATACGGTCACCGAAACATATGTGGACCGCATGAAGGGCGAGGAGTTTTACGGGCTGGACGATCGCCTGAATACTCTCCGGCAGGAAAAGGACCGCCTCCAGAAGGAGATGGACGATCGGTTGGCAGAACAGGCGCAGCTGATGCAGCAACTTGGCGTGGCCACGCTATCGAGTAAAGAGGGTTCGACCAACATCTATGACTCAACCTTGCAGAAGTTGAACGACGAGCTTGTTACAGCGCGCATGCAGCGCGAAGCGGCAGAAGCGCAACTGGCTGCCATAGTGAAGGGAAGCGGACCTGGGAAATCGACCGTTATGGACGCCAATGCCGATGAGGCGGTCGCTGCCGACTCAGGGTTGTCGGGCGTGAGAAGCACGCTGAATAGCCGAAAAGCAGCATTGATCGAGGAGATGAACGGTCTGCGGGCGGATCACCCAATTTACCAGAAAGACAAGGATGAATTGGAGTCAATTGACGAGCAAATGAACGACCTGAGGCGCAAGGCTGGCGAACACCTGCAGGACAGGATGCGCCAGGATGTGACCCGTACGCGCATGATCGAGCTCCAATTGACCGAGGAACTGGCGCAAAAAACGAACACTGCAAGTACAGCAGCGCCTAAATTTCAAAGAGCTGCTGCCCTTGGGCCTGAGATCGAAAGCTTGCAAAAGGCATTTAGCGCAATAGACGACCGTATCCGCGATCTCGAACTCGAGAGCAATTCGCCAGGGTCAATCCACGTGTCCACAAGGGCGCTTACCCCGCTTGGGCCCGAAACGAGTAGACTGCGGCTCTTCTTGCTTGCTCTGGTCCTCATAAGTCTTGCATGCGCCATTGCCGCTCCGGTTGGAATCGACCTGCTGGATAACAGAATATTTACAGCTCAGGATGTTGAAAGGGTGGTGGGCTTCCATCCTCTGGGTGTGCTGCTTGACTATCGCGAGTTCCGGCGAGAGATTGCAGGAGAGTACTATTTGCGTTTAGCCGCAGGCATCGACCACGCCGTCAGGAACTCGGGAGCGCGAATCTTCCTGTTTACTTCTCCTGCGCATCGGAATGGGACCAGTACAGTTGTGAGAGAGCTGAGCGATAAATTGCGTAGCCTCGATCTCAGGACACATACGATCATGGCATCGACATCCGAATGGCCGGAGACCAGCCCCGATGACGCTTCCCTGCATTCCCAGCAGTTGCTGCAGAGGCGAAACAAGATCGATGAGATCCGGCTCGCGACTCTTGCACCGCTCGCAGCGGTTCACGACCGCACAGAATACCGCAAGGGACAAGAAGCACTCCCCCTCAATCCGGTCGTGCGGGGGTTGTTTCAGACGAGCGAACAGTGCGATGTGATTCTGATCGATGCGGGTCCACTGCCGATTTCCGCGCATACCGAATATCTTGCGCGGGTCTCCGATGTAACTGTTCTCGTAGTGAGATCCGGCGAGACGACGAAGCAGGAACTGGATCGCGCCGCGCGACTGCTTGAACGTCTCGACGTAAGCGGCGTGGCAGTTGTTCTAAACAAGATGAGTCTGGAGCGAGCGGATCGCGCGTTGAGCAAAGAGCTCCACAGGTATGAACAATCGATTCGGCAGCGTCGTGCAAAACCCACGAAGGACACATCGCGGCGGGAAAAAGCTAGCGCCTGACGGCGGAAAGACAATCCTACGGCTATGAGCACACGGTCAATCTATGCCCCCGCTTGAGATTTGCTTCGTACTCCTGATCGCCAGCGCTGCGGTATGCCAGCTGACGGGACGCTGGATATGGTGCGGCCGCCTGCTGATAGCGACGACCCTGCCAGTAGCAGTTGCACACGGGATGATCGAGGGCGCACATTGGCAGATGATTCCCGCATACGCAGCCATTGGGATTCTCTGCCTCGCCGCGTGGAAGGTAAACGTAAGACAGATTCGGCTCAGGAGATTCATCGCGGGGATGGTGCTGCTGTTTGCCTCCGCGAGCGTATTGTTCTCGTTCATATTGCCAATGTTTCGTTTGCCCGAACCAACAGGGCCTTATCCGGTCGGTACATCAATCCTCTATTTCAAAGACTCGACACGCAGTGAGGATGCCGCGCAGGCCAGCGGCTCCCCGCGAGAAATGATGGTCCAGCTTTGGTATCCTGCGGAGCCTTCGCACAACAGCCTCGCCCGTTATCGCGAACCGCGAGAGACGAACACCCTCAGCTCCTATCAGAGCGAGATTGCAACAAACTCGCGGTTGGATGCCCAGATTGCGCGCGCGGGCTCTCCGTTTCCCGTCATCCTCTTTAACCATGCCTGGCGCGGCCGGCGGACCAACGACACCTTCCTGACCGAGGAGCTGGCAAGTCACGGCTATATAGTTGCCAGCATCGATCACACCTACAATGCCAGACTGGTTGCATTCCCGGACGGACGCGTCATACATGGCATTGCGGCGAACGATATTGATGTTTTAGATAGCAGCACACCGGAAAGGGTCAGGGCAATATGGAACATGGAGTTAAGAAAGTGGGTAGCAGACCAGCAATTCGTTCTCGATCGCCTGGAAGCTATGAATCGTTCCGCCGGCACACCTTGGTTCGGACGTCTGGATACCGAGAAGGCAGGGGCCATCGGTCACTCGTTTGGAGGGGCAGCGGCGACTGCGGTGTGTGCCGAAGACCGGAGGATTCGCGCATCGGTGAACATGGACGGGTGGTTTTTCGATGCAATTCGAGCACGGGGTCCGAATCAGCCGTTGCTTGTCATGGATGCCGACGCCTTAAAGGCGGGCGAAACGTCCGATCCAAACGATAAGGTGGAAGCAGCTCTTGACGCGGCCGACTCAGCCGATACGCGGGCTTCACTGCGCAAATTCGGCGGGTATCTGCTGTCGGTGAATGGAGCTGCGCACGAGGACTTTACGGATCAGCCTCTCGTCTCGCCGCTGCAGGCACTGTCGCATCGCGGCGCACTTCCTGCCCGGCAAGTTCAGAGCATTGTTCGGACCTATGTGGTCGCATTCTTCAACAAGACGCTTCGTGGCGAAGATCCCGAGGTTCTTCGCACACATACCGGCCCCTATGCCGAGACTTCACTCGAAGAGTGGTCGGCGAGCAACAGCGGGATCATGTCATCGATCGCCTCAAACGAACAATGAGCGCCCGCAACACCTCCCTCAGTAATCGATTGAATCATCCTTCCACTTCCTCTATTAGATTCCGCGCCTCCACAAGCTTCCTTCCCATGGACGAACAGAAAGTCTCGAACGAGCACCGCACATCTCAAACTCCCAATCGATTCTCCAGACCCTCTTGGATAGTGAGGACCGTATGGCCGCATCTTCAGATCGAATCATTTTATGCGCATCCGACGAGTTTTCAGAGAATCTGAACCGGCTGCCATTCGGATTTGCACACAATCTCGCAGGCAGCCAGCTCTTCGAGCTATCACGGCTTGTGGATCTGGCGGAAAAGGTGGCAAAACGTAGCGCCCCCCATCTGCCCGGAGGCGATGTGTATTTCAATGATGGGCCGATTGAGCCAGGCGAGAAGCCGTTGCGCCCTGACATGCCGCGAATGGCTGCAGCCGATCTGATTCGAGATATTGACACCGCGCAGGCCTGGATCATCTTGAAGCACGTAGAGCGTGAGCCGGGATACTGCGAACTGCTGGAAAACTGCGTTCGCGACATTCTTGAACTCTCCGGACGTGAGCTTCTCCGGAAAATCAAATGGTTCGAGGCGATTCTCTTCATTACCTCGCCCAATCGCGTAACGGAATATCACCTGGACCGCGAGGTTTCCTGGATTCTCCAGCTTCATGGCGACAAGGAAATTCACCTGTTCGACCGTGCCGACAAGGACATTGTCCCCGACGAGGAACTTGAAGTGTATTGGACTGCGGACAATCGGGCAGCGCGCTATAAGCCAGAATTCGAATCCAGGGCAATTGTTCATCAGTTGCGCCCCGGAACCGGAGTGCATATTCCCATCAATTCTCCGCACTGGCTGCGCAACAAGAACAATATTTCTGTAACTTTGAATGTCAATTTCCAGTTTCACGACCGGCACTGGGCGAACCTGTATCGAGCCAACTACTATCTTCGCCGTGCGGGCATTATGCCGCAACCGCCCGGCGGCTATCCAATATCCGACCGTCTAAAAAGCACGGCCTTCACCTTAATGCAGAGGGCGAAGCAGGCTGTGAAGGGACGGCCGCATATTCCGGCGGAAGCGCGCGAGCAAAACCGGAGAATCGCGGAACTGGCCGGATCGCTCTAAAGCGGGCTGCGAATCATGCTACAGACTTACGGGCACAATTCGTCCATGGCTTCGGAGATGGTTTGCAGCAGCGCGTGTTGAGGATAAAAATGGCCTCCGGGGATGATCTGCATTCCGAAGCGACGGCGCGTTTGACGCTTCCAGCCGAGCATCTGATCCCAGGTTACGCTTGTATCGTCCACCCCAGAAAAGACCGTAATCGGGCAATCCAGCGGTTGGTCCTCCCGGAAGCAATAACTTTCCACCACTGAGACATCGGCCCGCAGAATCGGCAAGAAGTCCTCCATGAACGCCGCATTCTCCAGAAACTCCTGCGTGATTCCGTTATAGAGGCGAGTTAGCTCCAACACGAATTCGCTGTCGGAAAGCTGATGCATAAGATTGGTATTGCCCGGCAGATCCGGAGCGCGGCGTCCAGAAAGAAAGAGCCAGGCCGGCATGGAATGCCCATCGCGTTGTAACTTGCGTACCCATTCAAAGGCCAGCAATGCTCCCATACTGTGTCCGAAGACAGCGTAGGGAATGTCCAGCCAGGGCCGCAGCTCACGATCCATGGCGTCTACCAGCGAATCCATTTGGTGGTACAGCGGCTCGGAAAAGCGCGCCTCGCGGCCAGGCAAAAGAACCGAACATATCTGGACAAAAGCTGGCAGCGCGTCGTTCCAGGAATGAAATGCGGCGGCGCCGCCGCCCGCATGGGGCAGACAGAACAGGCGCGCGCGCGGATTACCAACGGCTGGGAGGCATTGAAGCCAGAGCGCATTCCTATGCAACGCAGAGTTCCCCCGGTTCGATTTTACCTGATCTATGCATCCGATTTGAACTACTGAAGGAGTTATAAGAAATCACACTGTGAGTATCCTTGGATGTTCTTGATACGTTGGACATTCGCATTGAAGCAATGCGAATGTCAGAGCGCCTTTGTTGACAGTTCTACTGTATCCGCGGCGAATATTTTTCCTGGAAGTTAGTCACCACATCGTCCCCTGAATCTTTGAATGTGAGAGGTCATCGGAACAAATATGGCGACAACCGAGTTTTGGCAAAGAGTCTCTGCCTCCATGTCTTCTCTGCAGGAGTGGGCAGAAAAGCCCTCAACGGATTCCTCCCGAAATGTACGAGGTCTCGATTCGCTATGGATGGTCCTGGATGGCATCACGATCCTGGCATCAGCGATGCTGGTCACACTCTACGAACGGCACACCGGGCCAATAGCTGGCGCTAAGAGCTTTTGGCATGGCAACCTTTTCCCTGGCCGATCTATGGGAATCCTGCTGACGGCGCTGTTCGGGTTTGCTGTCTCGCTGGTGTTCACCAGCCGGCGGCTGAATTTGTATACACCCAGGGGCCTGAGCAGTTTTTTGCATGAACAGCGGCTGAGTGTACAGGCCTGCTTGACCTCCGGCTTGTTGCTCACCGGAGGCCTCTACCTGATTCATGCTGAAGATATTCCACGCAGCATCGTATTGATTACCGTCGGGCTGGTAACCATTGGGCTTGGCTTGCGCCGGTTTGGTTACCGCATGCTGCTCTACCGCCAATTTGATCGCGGCATCGGTACCCGCAACGTACTCATCGTCGGCACAGGGCCGGAGGCGCACGCCCTTCGTCATCACCTCGAGAGCATCCGCCATCTTGGTTATAACTTCAAGGGTTTTGTCGATTTACCCGGCGGATGCCCCCGCTTCGCCAGACCGTCTGACGACGTCGTGGGCACCCTCGACACGCTCTTTCAGAACACTCGCAAGCATTTTGTGGATGAAGTATTCTTCACCGCATCCTGCGAGCAACGGGGCGTTGTTAAAGAAGTGCTGGAGCAGGCCCGTGCGCACGGCGTGGACCTTCGCGTGGTTCCCGATATGTACGATGGTCTGGCATGGAATAGCCCGGTCGAGTACATCGGTCAGTTTCCGACCATCCCACTGCACCGCGGTCACGTACCCGAAATCGCTCTGGTGCTTAAACGGCTCTTCGATATTGTAATGGCAAGCTTGATTCTGATCGCCGTTTCGCCCGTAATGCTGGCCATTGCCATCGCCGTCAAGCTGGATTCCCCCGGTCCGATCTTTTACTTCTCAGAACGAATTGGGAAGAAAGGCCGTGTCTTCCGCTGCGCCAAGTTCCGCACCATGGTCCGAGACGCGGAGAGGCGGCGCGCCGAGATTATGCACATGAACGAGCGTGATGGCGTCTTGTTCAAAATCACCAACGATCCTCGTATCACTAAGCTGGGCCGCTTCCTGCGAAAGTATTCACTCGACGAGTTGCCGCAGTTCTTCAATGTTCTGCATGGCGACATGAGCATCGTAGGCCCGCGTCCGCCCCTCGCCAGCGAGGTGCGGGAGTACAACCTCGGTCACCTGCGCCGTCTCGATGTTACTCCCGGCATTACAGGTTTATGGCAGGTGCAGTCACGCCAGGATCCCTCCTTCGACAGCTATATCTCTCAGGATGTGACCTATATCGAGAACTGGAGCCTATGGCTTGATTTCAAGATCATTCTGCGCACGGCCGGTGTAGTTATTGCTGGAACTGGCTCTTAGCTTAACGAATTCAAAGTAAGCTGACCCTCTCTGTCTCGGTTTCCCGCAATCCCAATCGGCACTCCCAGAGGTGCATGGACGGAGGAATTCCCATGGCTACAGCAGTCCATCCAGCCGCACAGTCGGCTGTCTTCCCTTACGATGCGGAAGCCGGCAAACTGTTTGCCGCCAACTTCGACCGTAACCCATTTCAGTTCCGGCATGCTCTCGATGCGATGGAAATATTTCAGATGCCGGCGCTGCTGAAGCTGGCTGAGCGTTGTATGCAAAAGCGCCAGAATAAGAGCCACTACGAATCCGGCGAGCCGGTGGTGAACGGTTACTTCGGCAGCAAGCCCTCGAATATGACTTTGGTCCGGGCCTTGGAACGGATCGGAGAAGGCGGAAACTGGATCATTCTCAAACGTATTCACGAAGAGCCGGAGTACCGTGCAGCTCTGGAGATATTCATCACGGAGCTTTCTGAGCTTACGGGCATCGATTTGCGCCGCCGGTATCGCGATCCGATCTTGACGATCTTCATCACCTCACCCAATCGGATCACGCCCTATCATCTGGACGGAGAGGCTAATTTTCTGGCGCAGGTGCAGGGCAGGAAGTCCGTGTTTCTTTACGATGCTCGCGACCCGTACATCCTGAATCAAGAGGAGATGGAGCGGTACTGGACAGGACACCTTTTGACGCCCAGATGGCACGACGAATTTTCAGACGGGCAGTGGCGTTACGATGTTTCCCCTGGTGTGGGTGTATTTAATCCCGCGACTTTTCCGCACTGGGTCAAGAATGCCGACAATGTGTCCGTTTCCGTGAGCATCAATTTCAAGCGCAAAAACAACGACGTGATCGGGGCTTACCGGGCAAACTACTATGCGCGCAAGTTCGGGTTGCAACCCACTGAACCCGAACGCAAGCCCGCCCTCGATCGCTTTAAGAATCTGACCTTCGGCAAGCTGTATGAAGGCGCGCACGCGACGCGAAATGCGCTCCGTTCTCGCTTGGGAGTTTAGGGCGCTGTCTCGCGGAATTTCTAAGCTACACGAACCCAAGCGGCTTACATCATAAAGCTACCTGAACTGTGGGGATACCTGCTGAGGTATGAGGTGCGGAAATGGTAACCATAAGAAATGGAATCCGCCACAACGACAATAGCTTCGATACACTGCGGCTGGTGTTCGCAGTGCTGGTGATCTTTTCGCATAGCTTTGCACTGGGTCGCGGTTCCAACGACACTGAACCTCTCTCGGTGCTGACTCACGGGCAAATTACTCTAGGAAATGTGAGCGTGTGGGCCTTCTTTGTAATTAGTGGATTTCTCATCGCGCAGAGCTGGACGCGCTCTCCAAAGCCGCTGAAGTTTCTCAGGAGGCGCGTCGCGCGTATTTATCCGGGGTTCGCTGTTGCTGCCTTGCTTACCGCCCTGATCGTCGTTCCCCTAGCAACTGATCCGCCAGTACATCATCCAATGGCGATGCGGAGCTTCTTGTGGCAAACTCTCCGGCTGCAAGTATTTGGTGCCCCGCCGGTCTTTGTTCATAATGCCTGGCCCAATGTACTGAATGGCTCTCTTTGGTCGGTTCCTTTTGAATTCTGGTGCTATATCGGAATCCTGTTGCTCGGAGTGACTGGAATTCTACTGCGCCGCTGGTTGGTGGCAGCGCTCTTCGCAGCGGCGATTGGATGGCATCTCTATCTCTCCATTACAGGATGGATTCCAGGAGGCAAGATCCTTGGAGTCATCTTCGGCTTCCCGCTCTTCTGGGCAGTCGTTCTTCCTTTCTTCCTTGCAGGATCTCTCTTTCATATCTTCGGCGGTGCAATTGTGCTTCGCAAACCTCTGATGATTGTGGCTCTTGTAATTCTCATCGCATCGAACTTCATCCCGCATGCGCTCGTAGTGACTCTTCCAACCTGCGGCGCATATGTTCTCCTGAGTCTTGCCTATCTTCCGTTGCTGCGCCCGCTGAATCTAGGGCGATTCGGGGATTTCTCTTATGGCGCCTATCTGTATGCTTTCCCGATTCAACAGTTGATTGTGAAATACGCTGGCGGAGCGATGGCACCGATCAAGCTTTTTATGCTGGCAGCTCCCCTTGCAGTGGGGGCCGGCGCTCTCTCCTGGTTTCTAGTGGAGCGCCATTTTCTCACGAGCAGCCATGCACTGAAGCTCGTGGACTTTGATTGGAATCATGCAGCCACACGCTTGACCTCGATATGGAGATGGAGATGGAGAAGGAGATCGTCAGTCGCAGGGCCAGGCGTTTCTGCGGGCGAGGGAGCGAGACAAGACCGGCCACCCGATACAAGCCCCCAAACTGCGGAGATCGTATCTGCGTAAGCCGATACGGACTGGCGATTGGAGCATCTGCATCTCCTCTGTCCTCGGAACCGGTGCCATAATCCTCGCGTACTTGTCTGTTGCTTCCATCCAGCCACGATTCAGAATGCAGAACATAAGATAACCCAATCCTCCGATAATCTTTTGCCAACTGATAGCGCCTAGATAGGACATACTCGATGCTTGAACTCTGCGAGCCTGTGACAGGGACGGAAAACCGCGCCAGAGTGGACGAAATCGCCCAGAAGGTACTCGAATCGAAGGCGATGAACGCCACGTTCTGGACTGTGATGGACTACGGGTGTTCGATGGCGCTGCGCGTCGTTAACAGTCTCGTTCTGACACGTCTGTTGATGCCGGAATCATTCGGTTTGATGACACTAGTCACGACGCTCATCGTGGGCATCAGCCTGATCTCCGATATTGGTCTTGGTCCCAACGTGATTCAGAGCCCCCGCGGGGACGAACCCGCCCTCCTGAATACAGTGTGGACTTTGCAGGTGCTTCGCGGCGTGGGCATCTTCATCGTTTCACTCATACTGGCTTGGCCAATGTCGATGATCTATCATGAGCCCCGTCTCATGGCGCTGTTGCCGGCGCTGGGCATAAACGTCGTTATCAGTTCCTTCAACAGCACGAATCTACTTTCGATGTCGCGGCATATGGGCGTGCGCAGGGTGTTCCTGCTCGACATCACCACGCAGCTCTTCGCTCTGCTCATCACGGCAGGTTGCGCATGGGTCTATCCATCGGTGTGGGCTCTGGTTATCGGTTCGATTCTGAGCACGGTATACCGGCTCTCGTTCAGCTTTTACCGTCGACTGATCCCCGGCATCAGGAATACGTTCTGCTGGGACCGTGAGAGCTTGCATGGCCTCATTCACTTTGGCAAATGGATCTTGCTGTCAACGGCTTTCTACTTTTTTGCATCGCAGGCGGACCGCCTGATTCTCGGAAGACTGATCAGCTTCAGCATGTTGGGCGTGTATGGCATCGCTTACTCGGTTTCCGATATTCCGAGGGCGATCATCAATGCTTTCGCGCAAAGGGTCGGCTATCCGTTCATCGCCAGAATGGTCCATTTGCCGATCGTTGAATTCCGCAAAGTGTTCTTGCGTTATCGTCTGCGCGCACTGCTGGCAGGCGCGGTTATGCTGTGCCTTATGGTGCATCTCGGCGGCTTTCTAATCATCAAAATGTACGATCAGCGATATCATGCAGCGTCTTGGATGGTGCCAGTCCTGGCCCTTGGCCTGTGGCACACACTGATGTATGCCACGACCATGCCGGCCCTGTTCTCTCTCGGCAAATCGCGGTACTCGGCGATCGGCAACGCCGCGTACAGCATTGCGGTTGTGTCTGCCATTCCGATTGCCTTCCATTTCTTCGGTATGTTCGGCGCGGTAGTTGCCGTGGCCGCAGGCGACTTGCCGCTATATTTCGTGACAGTAGCGGGAGCCAGCCGAGAAGGTGTTGCGACATGGCAACAGGATCTGCAGGCAACCGGGATATTCCTCGCCTTCCTGGGCTTGGGAGCCGGCCTGCGAATTGCCTTAGTCCGCTAACAAGGACTTTGGGGACGCATCGCGTTATTGAGTGTGAGCTTCACATTTACTGAATAGCTCTGGAATTCCGAGCATGACTATGAGCGCTACGGGCACAGCGCAAAGCATATGGACGATCGACGCGGCGGCCACGGACCGTCGACTCGGACGTGTGGCTTCGTCTGCTCTGAAGCCCTTGTGGCAGATCTTCGATGAGGTAGCCGCGCAACATGCCGATCGGACAGCGGTAACCTTCGGCCACCAGCAGATTTCTTACCGCGAACTGCAGGCACAGGCCAGCCAACTTGCGGGCCGCCTCCGCAGCATGGGCGTGGGCCCGGATTTGCTGGTCGGCGTATTTCTGGAGCGCTCGGCGCGGGCGATTGTTGCGCTGATCGCGATTCTCAAGGCCGGCGGAGCATATTTGCCGCTCGATCCTGCCTATCCAAGCGAGCGCATCGGCATGATTCTCGACGATGCCCGACCAACAGTCGTCTTGACCGAGGAGCATCTTCTCGACCGTCTGCCGCCGCATAACGCTCATGCGGTTTGCCTTGATCGCGAAACCAGCGCGGGTTCCTTTTCGGAAGATATAGCATTCGCGTCAGGCGCAAGTCTTGAGGACCTGGCGTATGTCATCTACACTTCGGGCTCGACCGGAAAACCCAAGGGCGTGATGGTGACGCAAGCCAATGTTTCCCGCCTGTTGAGCTCAACGGCGGAATGGTTTTGCTTTAACGAAGACGACGTCTGGACGCTCTTCCATTCCCTTGCCTTCGACTTCTCGGTTTGGGAGATTTGGGGTTGCCTTCTTCACGGTGGAAGGCTGGTGATCGTTCCCTTTTCCGTCTCACGTTCGCCAGAGGATTTTCATGAATTATTGGCAAGGGAACAGATCACGGTTCTGAATCAAACTCCGTCCGCGTTCTATCAGCTCATGAACGTCGACCAGGCGCGGCGGTCGCCGGAATTGGCCTTGCGAACAGTGATATTCGGTGGCGAGGCTCTGAACTTCAAGACGCTTATCCCGTGGTTCAAAACGCATACAGATATGCAGCCGCGATTGATCAATATGTATGGCATTACCGAGACCACTGTTCATGTCACCTATCGGGAAGTGACAGCGGCCGATGCCGTGGATGGCGCGCGCAGTTTGATTGGCGTCCCAATCCCAGATCTGCAGCTCTACCTGCTCGGAGATGACGGGCAGCATGTACCCGCCGGAGCAGTGGGCGAGATATGTGTGGGCGGAGCTGGTGTGGCGCGCGGTTATCTGAACCGTCCCGAACTGACCGAGGAACGTTTTGTTCCCGATCCCTTTTCCAGGACTCCCGGCGCGCGGCTGTACAAGTCCGGCGACTTGGCTCGCCTGCTGCCGAACGGCGAAATGGAGTATCTCGGACGCGGCGACGCCCAGGTAAAAATTCAAGGGTTCCGTATTGAACTTGGCGAGATTGAAGCCGCCATTGCGGGACACGCGCGGATACAAGAAGCCCGCGTGGTTGCCCATACGGATGACGCGGGGACGAAGCGGCTCGCAGCCTATTACGTAGCGGATACGGATGCGGACGCGGCGCTTCCGGCAAGGGAGCTAAGCGAGTATCTGAGTGCAAAGTTGCCGCCCTGGATGATGCCCTCAGTGTATCTGCCTATCCCGGCCTTTCCTCTGACTCCCCACGGCAAAGTGGATTTTGCTGCGTTGCCAGCGCCGATGGCAGGATCGGCCTGCACTGGCATGGAGACCCGAGGCACCGAACTGGAAGAGGAAGTAGCCGGCGTCTGGCGGAAGGTGCTGGGTGCGGATCACATTGGTCTGGAGGACAACTTCTTCGACATCGGCGGAACCTCGCTGCTGTTGGTGTCGGTCCACGGCAAGCTGCAAATGTTATTTAACAAGAAGATTCCTGTCGCAGAACTCTTTGCTCATACAACGGTCCGCGCACTTTCACAGAGCCTGAGAAAGACGACGCCGGATTCCAATTCGTGGCATGAAGCTCAGAGTCAGGCTCAGAAGCAGCGGGCTGCCTTTGCACGTGCCCGCTCGACAAGAAGGGTGGCCATATGAGTACTCCTCAATGCGAGAACCGTTTGGATGGCGTTGCGATCATCGGCATGTCGGGGAAGTTCCCCGGCGCGCCCGACCTGGAAACATTCTGGGCGAATATTGCAGCGGGCAGAGACACGATCACTCGCTTTTCGCGCGCGGAATTGGAAGCGAGAGACCGCGCTTCTTTGGAGTTTGGTCCTGACTATGTAGCTGCCCACGGCGTTCTGGATGGCGCAGAGTTGTTCGACGCCAGCTTTTTCGGCATCCCACCCCGCGAAGCTGATTTTCTCGACCCGCAACACCGGCTTTTTCTTGAGACGTGCCGGAATGCGCTTGAGGATGGCGGATATGATCCGGCGCAGTTTTCCGGACAGATCGGCGTTTTTGGCGGTTGCAGCCTGAACACTTATCTACTGGCTAACCTGAGCGCAAGCAGGGAATTCATCGACGAACTCACGGGCAACTATCAGGTCGGTGAGTTTCAGGCGGCATTGGGCAACGACAAGGATTTTCTTTGCACGAGGGTAGCGTATAAGTTGAATCTGCGGGGACCGTGTCTCACGGTTCAGGCCGCGTGTGCCACGTCGCTGGTTGCCATCTGCCAGGCCGCCCAGAGCTTGCTCACATACCAGTGCGATATGGCGCTGGCCGGTGGAGTCTCAGTTACCTTTCCTCAGTATCGGGGATACGTCAATCAGGAAGGCAGCATGGGGTCGCAAGACGGACGTTGCCGCCCTTTCGACGCCGACGCCACGGGCACCGTTTTCGGGCATGGTGTGGGAGTGGTTTTGCTCAAGCGGTTCGAAGACGCGCTTGCGGATGGCGACCGAATCTGTGCAGTCATTCGAGGCTTTGCGGTTAACAATGACGGGGCCGCGAAGGTCAGCTACATGGCTCCCGGCGTGGATGGGCAGGCGGCGGCAATCGAGGCGGCGCAGGCTATGGCGGGTATTGGCGCCGACGCGATCACGTATGTTGAAGCGCATGGTACCGCTACGCCGCTCGGCGATCCTGTCGAGGTTGCCGCGCTTACCCGCGCCTTCCGCCAGAGTACTCAACGAAACGGCTTCTGCTCCCTGGGCAGCACCAAAGCAAACATCGGCCATCTGGACGCAGCGGCTGGAGTCAGCGGACTGATCAAGACTGTACTTGCCATGATGCATAAGACGATTCCGCCAGTCGCCCACTTTCGCCAGCCGAATTCCCGTATAGATTTTGCGCATACGCCTTTTTATGTGAGCCGCGAAGCCTCACCCTGGCTGGCCGGCGGTCCGCGCATGGCCGGCGTGAGCGCTTTTGGCGTCGGAGGCGTAAATGCGCATGTGGTACTTGAAGAGGGGCCGGAAGCCTCACCGGAACTCTCTTCGCGCCCTGCCCAGTTGCTCTGTGTTTCCGCGCGCTCGGCGGGTGCTCTGGATGCGGCGATCGGCAACCTCGGCCGGCATCTGCAGGAACATCCCGAGACGAATCTGGCGGATGTCTCTTATACGCTCCAGACCGGGCGGCACGGCTTCGATTATCGCGCCACTCTCGTATGCTCCAGTGTGGACGAAGGCGTACAAATGCTTGCTGCGCAATCGAACCGTCCGATTCACAGATCACAGGGCATCATCACGCGCCCCCAGCCGGTCTTCCTCTTCACCGGGCAGGGCGCGCAGTTTCCGGGAATGGGCCGCGCGCTCTACCAGTCGGAGCCCGTTTATCGAGAACAGATCGATGAATGCGCTGAGATTCTGCGGCCCATACTGAATCTCGATCTGCGCACACTGCTCTTTCCGGCGAATGCCGAATCGGAGGAAAGCGCCGAGGCCCTCATGGAAACGCGGCTTGCGCAGCCGGCGCTCTTCATCACCGAACTGGCGATGGCCAGACTATGGATGGAGTGGGGGATTGAACCGAAGGCCATGACGGGACACAGTCTCGGAGAATTCGTGGCTGCCGTTCTGGCCGGCGTGATGAGCCGCGAAGACGGACTCAGATTGGTGGCGGCGCGAGGGCGGTTGATGCAGCAGATGGAACGCGGAGCGATGCTTTCGGTGCGGCTCGGCGAACAGCAGATCGCAGCCCTGTTGGACAATCAGGGCAATCAGAACAAGCGGCTTTCGATTGCCGCGCTGAACAGCCCGTCTCTGTGCGTTGTCTCCGGGCCGATCGATGCCGTCGAGGAACTGGAGAAGCGGCTTGAGCAGGAGTCTGTTGGATGCAAACGCCTGCGAACTTCCCACGCCTTCCATTCCGCCATGATGGATCCGATGCTGGATGACTTTGAAGATGAGGTTCGCCGGGTAACCCTTCATGCGACCTCGATTCCATATGTATCGGGAGTGACCGGCACATGGATCACACCAGAAGAAGCGATATCCACGCGCTATTGGAAGGATCATTGCCGCAAGCCTGTGCGTTTTTCCGATGCAGCAGAGCTCTTGCTCGATCTGCCGGGCGCGGTGCTGCTTGAGGTGGGGCCGGGGCAATCCTTGATCACCCTTGCGCACCAGCAGCGCGGCAATCGCCCCACGCCGATCGTGGCGTCGATGCCGGAGCGCGCCGCGGACTCTGCAGTTGCCTCCGAAACCATGTTGGGTGCCCTGGGGCGGCTGTGGGCGGCGGGCATTGAGCCGCAATGGAAGAGCTTCTGGAGCCATGAGCGCAGGCAACGCGTGTCGCTGCCCACCTACCCTTTTGAGCGCAAAAAGTACTGGGTAGATCCTCCGAAGTATGTCACACCGCCGCAAGCGGCCCCGGCTAATGCTCCGCGGCAAGTCACGGCCGCAACTCTAGAGACTGAATCTCAGACTGAGAGGGAAACTGCCATGTCAATTGACACGAATGGAATCGCTCCAGAGCGTAGGCTTCGGCTTCAGCCCGTAGTGGCAAGCCTCTTTGAAGAACTGAGCGGGATTGCCACCGGTCCCGAATCGATCGATGCTTCCTTCTTAGAACTCGGATTCGACTCGCTTTTTCTGACCCAGGCCACGCAAGCTGTGCAGCGGCGCTTCGGCGTTAAGGTGACGTTTCGGCAGATGATTGAGCAGTATTCGAGCATTCGCGCCCTCGCCGACCGTCTGGATTCGATCCTTCCCGAAGATGCCTTTCCGGCGGAGCCGCCGCGGCCACAGATGCTTGTGGCTGCGCCTGCCGCCGCACCTGTCGCATCGTCGCTGCCAGCCGCAACAGGTACGCAGCTCGAAGAATTGCTCAAGGTGCAAATGCAAGCCATGTCCCGGCTTTTCGAGCAGCAACTGGCCGCGATACACAGAGCGGCGCCAGAATCGGCTTTGGCCCAATCGTCTGACGCAGTGGCAGTTGCAGAGACGAAAGCGCTGTCGAGAGAAGCCTCTCAATCCGCTGAAGCCGCGGGGTTCAAAACGCACGGACCCTTCAAGCCTGTGCAACCAGGTGCAAAAGACGGCCTAACCGAACCGCAACGCGAGTACATACAATCACTCATCGCTCGATACACGCGACGCACGGGAAAGTCGAAGGAGTATACCCAGGCGCACAGGCAGCATCTTGCCGATCCTCGTGCCGTCGCCGGGTTCAGGTCGCTGTGGAAAGAGATGGTCTATCCGCTGGTGACAAGCTGCTCCAAAGGCTCGCGCATCCTTGATATCGATGGCAACGAGTACATCGATATCGTCAACGGATTCGGCGCCATCATGTTCGGGCATGGACCGGAATTTGTGACCGAGGCGGTACACAGGCAAATCGACCTTGGGGTGGAGATCGGTCCACAGAGCTCGCTGGCTGGAGAGGTCGCTGATCTGATCTGCGAACTCACGGGCATGGAGCGCGCAGCTTTTTGCAACACCGGCTCCGAAGCGGTGATGGCGGCGCTGCGCGTGGCCCGGGCGGTAACCGCGCGCGACAAAATCGTGTACTTCAGTGGCGACTACCACGGCACCTTCGACGAGGTTCTGCTGCGCCCGACCCCACACGGCGCGGCGCCGATTGCTCCTGGCATTATGGCTGGAAACGCGAACAATGTGGTGGTGTTGGAATACGGTGCGCCGGCGTCTTTGGAGTTCATCCGCACTCACGGTGGCGAGATTGCAGCGGTTCTGGTCGAGCCCATCCAGAGCCGGCACCCAGAAGTGCAGCCGCGGGAATTTCTGCACGAGTTGCGAAGCATCACAGCGCAGGCGGGAACGGCCCTGATCTTCGACGAGGTAGTTACCGGGTTTCGAGTCGCTCAAGGCGGCGCTCAGGACCACTACGGAATTCGCTCCGATCTGGCCACCTATGGCAAGGTGATCGGCGGCGGCTATCCGATCGGCGTGGTTGCGGGGAAGGCGGAGTACCTGGACGCACTGGATGGCGGAGCGTGGCAATACGGAGACGATTCGGCGCCAGAGGTAGGGATGACCTTCTTTGCAGGAACGTTCGTGCGCCATCCTCTCGCTCTGGCGGCGGCTAAGGCCGTTTTGCTCCACCTGAAAGAAGCCGGACCGGGGCTTCAGGAATCGCTGAGCCGGAAGGTGGCAAACGCCGCGCGCTCCGTGGAAGAGTGCTTCCGCGATGCCGGACTCGATACTAATGTGCATCCGTGCGGCTCGTGGTTTACATTCAGCCTGCCCGCCGAGGCCCGTTACGGCAGTCTCCTGTACTACCACATGCGTGAAAAGGGAATTCATATCCTGGAGAGCTACCCTTGCTTCTTTACCACGGCGCACTCTGACGAGGATTTTGCGCGCGTGGTCGAGACCTTTCGCGAATCGCTCCAGGAGATGCGCCGGGGCGGCATGTTGCCGGCTGCGACAGCACTGGACGTTTCCGCGCCGGCCGCCCCCGCAGCGCCAGAACTGCATCCGGCCGCGCTCGGCCAGGCAACAGTCTACAAGGCTCCAGCCAAGGCGCCGCTCACCGAGGCGCAGCGCGAGATATGGCTTGCCGCCGGGCGTGGAAACGATGCGAACTGCGCATTCAACGAATCGCTGACGCTTCGCCTGCATGGAGCAGCCAGCGATGTCGATGTGCGGGATGCGATCGAAGCGGCGATCGCCAGGCACGACGCCCTTCGTTCCACGGTCGACCCGAACGAGGAATGCATGCGGATCGCGCCCTCATTTGCGAATCAAATTCCTTATGTCGACCTGAGTGCGCTTTCCGCCTCAGAACGCGAAGCATTCGTTGCCGCGAGGATCGAGGAAGAAGGATGCACGCCCTTCGATCTGTCCAATGGCCCGCTGACACGAGCAACCCTGTTCCGCACTACGCCCGATGAATTGGTACTACTGCTGACAGGCCACCATCTTGTGCTGGATGGCTGGTCGTCCAATCAGCTTCTGGAGGATGCAGGCAAAATCTACAGCGCGGCACAAGCAAAGTCGAAACCGGCTCTAGCTCCGCTGATCCCTTTCAGCAGCTATGCGCTCAAAGAGCAGGAGGAGGCGCAGACCGGCGCCTACGCCGAGAACGAACATTACTGGGTGGATGTCTTCGCGGGTCGGACGCCGGTCCTGGACCTGCCGACGGATCGGCCGCATCCGGCCATGAAGACCTACCAGGGCGCCACGCTCCGCAAGTCGCTGGGTGCGGAACTATCTGCGGAACTGAGGAAAGCGAGCTCTCTCCTGGGTTGCACGCAGTACATTATGCTGCTTTCGGCGTTTCAGATCCTACTCCATCGCCTGACGCGCCAATCCGAAGTGGTAGTCGGCATCTCCGCCGCTGGGCAGGCTCTGTTCGATGATGCAAGCCTCGTTGGGCATTGTGTACACTTCCTGCCGATTTTGAGCGTGCTGCCGAACGCCTGTCTGGTTAAAGAGCACTTGGCCGCTACGCGCGGACAGCTCCTCGATGCCTACGATCATCAGGAATTCACATACGGCACGCTGCTGCGAAAGTTGCCGATTCCGCGCGATTCCAGCCGCTTGCCGTTGATTGAAGTTCAATTCAATCTCGAAAAATTGGGAACCAATCTTCATTTCGAGGGTTTGCAAGCCGAGGTGCAGCCGAATCCGAAACGATTTGTGAACACGGATCTCTTCCTGAACGTGGTCGAATCCTCAGGCGACCTCCTCCTGCATTGTGACTACAACACGGACCTGATCGACCAAAGCACCCTCGAACGATGGCTAACTTCGTATGCGGCGATCTTGGGGGGGATCGCAGCGGATGCAAACCAGCAAGTCGAGGATCTCGACATTTTGGCAGAGAGTGAGCGGAGGCTCGTGATCGACGAGTGGAACCGCACTGCAGTGGACTTTGGCCGGTTCGAGCCGGTCTACCGGATGTTCGAGCAGCATGCGGCCCAAACTCCCAATCGAGTTGCAGCGGTCTGCGAAGGTGAGGAGTGGACCTACCGCCAGCTCAATGAATACAGCAACCGGATGGCGCGGCACTTGCGCCGCCAGGGCATTCGGGAAGGCGCGCTGGTAGGCGTATGCCTGGAGCGCTCCCTCCACATGCTTGGCGCGGTGTTCGGTGTGCTCAAAGCGGGCGCGGCGTATCTGCCGCTCGACCCCAGCCATCCCGTCAGCCGTCTGGAACTCGTGTTGGCGGACGCCCAGGCATCTCTGGTACTCACCCAGGAACATCTGGCTTCGCGTCTGCGCACCAGCGCGCGGGTGGTTTGCCTGGATACCGAGCAGAGGTTGTGGGCGCGGGAGAGCGGCGCGGACCTGGACTCGACAATCGCGCCGTATTCCCTCGCGTATGTGATTTATACGTCGGGATCCACGGGCCGGCCTAAGGGCGTAGCCATCGACCACGGGGCGTTGCACAACCTGCTTCGCAGCATGGAGCGGGAACCGGGCCTGAGCGCCAGTGACACGCTGGTCGCCGTTACAACTCTGTCCTTCGATATTGCGGCGCTGGAACTCTTCTTGCCTCTGATCGCTGGCGCCCGGTTGGCGATCGCGAACAGAGAGGAGGTTCTTGACGGCTTTCGTCTGCTTAAGCTGCTGGAGCAATCCCAGGCAACCGTGCTACAGGCTACTCCGGCCGGCTGGCGGCTTCTGCTGGAGGCGGGGTGGAAAGGGCAGCCGCGCCTGAAAGTTCTCTGTGGCGGCGAGGCCCTGCCCCGCGATCTGGCCGATTCGCTGCTGGCCGCGAGCGATGAGGTCTGGAACGTCTACGGGCCGACTGAGACGAGCATATGGTCGTCGGCCACGCGGCTCGAAAAACAGCCCGGCCCAGTGCCGATTGGACCGCCCATCGCCAATACCCAGTTCTATGTGCTCGATGAGCGCCTGCATCCGGTTCCGGTGGGCGTTATAGGTGAGCTGTTTATCGGTGGCGCGGGGCTGGCGCTCGGTTACTGGAACAGACCTGAATTGACTGCGGAGAAGTTTCTGCCGAATCCGTTTGGCGAAGGGCGTGTATACCGGACCGGCGATCTGGCTCGCTGGCTATCGGACGGTCACATCGAGCTGTTGGGCCGAACCGATTTCCAGGTAAAGGTAAGAGGGTTCCGGATTGAACTGGGCGAAATTGAGAGCGCATTGGCCGAACATCCCGCCGTGCGCGATGCTGTGGTTGCAGCGGTCGAAGTTGGACGGGGAGACAGGAGGCTCGCGGCCTGGGTGGACTTGACGCCGGCCCAGCCTCCTGCGGATCTAGACGCGCAACTCTACTCTTTGCTTTCCAGGAAGCTGCCCGAGTACATGCGCCCGGCTGTTATTACGGTGATGCCCGCGTTGCCGCGCACCGCAAACGGCAAGATCGACCGCAAGTCTCTGCCATATCCGGCTTTCACCGGCAAGACACAGAAGCAAACATTCACCCCGGCAGAAACGCCTGAGCAAAAAAAGTTGGCGGCTATCTGGGCGGATGTTTTGCAACTGGAGCAAGTCAGTATTACCGACAGCATCTTTGAGCTGGGAGCCGATTCGCTCCTCATCTTCCGGATCTCCGTGCGCGCCGGACGCGAAGGTCTGCCTATCCAGCCTGCGCAAATCTTCCAGCACAGAACCATCGCCAATCTGTCGAGTGTTCTTAGTGAATCCAGAACCTCAAGCCTGGAACCAGTACCCTCTAGCCCTGCGATTTCCGCTGTTTCCCGCAAGGACTTTCGGAGAAAGTAAGCGCGATGCCAAACAAAACGGAAAAGAAAGCTCGCTCTCAGGAAGGCAAGAGCGGCAGGGCAGAAGCAGATCCTGACGTTTTCGTGATGCCGGCGACACCGAGCCAGGCACGTTTCTGGCTGCTGCACCGGATGCACCTCGGCAATCACGCTCTGAACATGCCGATCGCTTGCACTTGCCGGGGAGAGTTCGATCACAATCTCGCGGCTGCTGCGCTGGGTGAACTTGTGCACCGCCATGAATCATTGCGTACCACCTTTGAACTAGTGGATGGCCGGCTGTCGCAGGTGATTCATCAACCCTTTAAGGTTCCCGTTCCGGTAGAAGAGCTGCAGCATCTGCCGAACCATGCACGCCAGGAGCAAGCCAGCGCCACCATCCAGCGACAAGCCCGTATCCAGATGGATTTGGAAGCAGGGCCGCTCATCTTCGCCAGGGCGATACGAATGGGAGCTGACGAGCATATTCTCCTTGTCACCATCCACCACAGTGTCTGCGACGGATGGTCGAACGGAGTAGTGCTTCGGGACTTTGCCGCAATCTACGACGGTCTGATGCGACAGGTTCCCCCCGAGCTGCCGGGGTTGCCAATCCAGTTCGGTGATTTCGCGGTCTGGCTAGACCAGATAAGGAAGGGGAAGGAGCACGAAGGGTCCCTGAAGTACTGGCGCGAGACTCTTGGTGGAAACTTCACACCGCTTTTCATCCGGCGTGACTATCCCGGTGGCGGAGAAGAAGAACAGGGCGCGATTGAGACTCTCTTGCTGGCCCCGGAACAGGTACAGCGAGCGCGGGATTTCTGCGCCGCGCAGGGAGTGACGCTTTATATGTTGCTGCTGTCTGTCTACGCGGCAACGCTCAGCCGGCTGACCGGCCAGGGAGACATTCTTATCGGCACGCCCTGCGCCAACAGGCGCCAGGAGACCGAAGACCTGATCGGTCCCTTTTCCAATCCTCAACTCATCCGGATGAAGATGGAGGAGGGGGACAGCTTCTACACGGTTCTCGAGCGCGTCCGCAGTTGGGCGCTCGGCGCGGTGGCTCATCAGAACCTCCCCTTTGAGGATCTGAACGAAGACGAATTCTTCTCATCCGAGCAAAACCAGATTTCGCTTCAGGTCTATTTCATCTATCAAAAAGCCTTCATGCAGGCACAGTTTACGCCTTCTCTACAGATCGTTCCCTTGCGCTCCGTCAGTCCGGGGACCATGTTCGATCTGATGTTGAGCATCGTGGAGCGCACAGAAGGCCCGCGTCTGCAGTTGGAATACAATCCAGGGTTCTTCCGCGATTCAACCATCCAGCGCATCCTGCGGCTTTATGTCCAGACCCTTGAGTCCATGCTGTCGGATGCGAAGAGTCCCGTGATGGAAGCGCCTGCCCGCAGAGAAGGCGCGTACCAGCCCATGATTTCATCAAACGGCGAGGCAGAAGGCTATATTGCCGAACAGGCCGCCAATGGGAATGGCCATTTGAGTTACGGCCTTAACCAGGCAGCGCCCGCGGACGCCAAAGTGAGGGAAGATCATGTGGCGCCCCGCAATGCACTGGAGCTGCAAATTGCTGGAATTTGGGAGACGGCGATGGGGCTTAGAAACCTGAGTGTTCGAGACAGCTTCTTCGACCTCGGTGGACAGTCTTTGACAGCAATGCGAATCGTTTCCCGAATCAATAAGACGTATTCACTCGATTTTGGTCTGGCCGTGCTCTTCTCAGGCCACACGGTCGAACGAATGGCAGATATGGTCGGGAAGCGCCTTGGCGCCGACTGTACTTCCTCCATCGTGCCTATGAAATCGCGCGGGTCTGCGGCCCCCCTTTTTATCATTCACGGCGCAGGAGGAAATATTATTCGCTTCTACCAGCTTGCCATGCTGGTCGGGACCGACCACCCAATCTACGGAATACAAGCGCAGTCACTGCTGGCTGGGCGGCCAGCGCTTCTCTTCCTTGAAGATCAAGCGGCATATTACCTGGACGAGATCCGGAAAATCCAGCCAGAGGGACCATACTACTTTCTCGGATATTCCTTTGGAGGTATGGTGGCTCTCGAAATCGCGCATCGGTTGCGTGCGCTGGGTGAGCAGGTAGAACTTCTCGGTATGCTCGATAGCCGTCAGCGCGATTCAATTTCTCTGACGCAGCGGCACGATCCCGTCAGGGTGCAACTCAATCGCCGTATCGGGCGATTCTTGGGAAATATCTCCAATCTATCGCTGAGGGAAATGGCTAGTTACCTCTGGGAAAAGTTGTACACGCGAACTCTACGCCGGGTTTACGTGGTGGCGGCTGCTATGGGATTTCGTTCCGTGCCTTCATTTATAAAGAGTACTGACGATATCAGTTATGTGGCAGCAATGAATTACCAGCTGCGGCCTTGGTGTGGACAGGTGACGCTCTTCCGCACCTCTGTCCAGCCGGATCCCCGGCTCCCGCAAGATTTGGGATGGACTCCACTTGCGGAGGGCGGAGTCGAGGTGTACGAACTGCCCGGTGATCACGACCTGGTATTCCGGGAACCGAACATACGGGTTATGGCGGCGCAACTCCGCGCCCGCCTGGAACGATCCAATCCGGCCGAGATCGCTGAGCATGAAGCCGCGGCCTGCGCCAGCTAACGAGGGAATTGCCCAATGCCCACTCGTCACGTGTATATGGTGCTCTCACCGCGCTCGCTGAGCTATGCCAGAGATGCGCTGGAGAGCTTGTTTCGCAATTCGGTTGAAACGCTTCACCTGCGTCTCATCACGGACTCCCCGCAGGATAAAGAGGAGTTGTCTGAGACCATGGCGGCTCTCGATTCCAGGACGCATCGGTGGACTGTGTATGCGGAGCAAGACATGGTTGCGCGCGAGGATGCGCTCTTCGCAGAGCACAGCAACCTGCGCGCTTTTCGCCGCGGTCATCCGTGCTGGCGCAAGATTACCGACCCGCTGCTGTTGAGCGATTCCGGTGAAGAACTCGTGCTGCTCGACCCGGACCTGTACTTTCCCAACCGCTTTCAGTTCGAGCAAACTCCTCAAAGCGGGTTGCTGTTGATGTGGCAGCGTCCGAACTGCCTCTATCCGCCTGATGTGGTGAGGACGGCCATCGACGCCGGGTTTCGGCTTGCCCATCATGTAGACATTGGAGTCGCGCACTGGCGCGCTTCGGCGGATTTGGACTGGCTCGACTGGCTGGTGGGCAGACTCGGCGGCAATAAGCTTCCGCGTATTATGCACGTGGAAGCGATTGTGTGGGCGGCTCTGGCGATGCGAGTCGGTGGTGGGCATCTCGACCCGGCATACTGGAAATGCTGGCGTCGTTCCCCGGCAAAACGAGTGAGGACGAAACTTGGAGTGAGCGGCCTGCGCATTCTCAGATCGGAACTCTGGGCAGGCTTGAAATGCTTTCACGCGGGCGGCGAAGCTAAGTGGTGGCTGCACGCGGCTCGCGAAGCTGGGATGCTGGATGGCGGGGCCACGCACATCCAGCCAGGCAGAGTCATTTCATTTGTAGAGCTGACACCGGCACACTATGCGCGGGAACTGGCTTTCAAAAAAATGCTCGACGCCATGGGGTATTACCAAATCTTCCGTACCACGTGAGCTCCTATGAGAATCTGCGTCGTTGCCGAACACGCCTCGACACGCTTCGGCGGCGAGGCCATCCTTCCCGTTCACTACTTTCGCCTGTTGCGGTCTCGCGGCGTCCAGTGCTGGCTGGTTGCGCACACGCGCACGCGAAGCGAAGTGCTCGCGCTGTTTCCGCAGGACACGGACCGGATTCTGTTTGTTCCCGACCTGTGGATTCAGAAGCTGCTCTATCGTCTGAGCGGTTACCTGCCAAGGCGATTGGCGGAATCCACGTTGGGGCTTGTCAACCAGCTCATCACGCAATTCTGTCAGCGTAAGATCGTGTGCCGGCTGATCCGCGTCCACCGGGTCGATGTGATTCATCAGCCCATTCCGGTTGCTCCGCGCTTTCCTTCCGTAATGTTTGGATTGGGAGTTCCTGTAGTGATCGGACCCCTGAATGGCGGCATGGAATACCCGCCGGCGTTTCGCCGCTCTGAGGCGTGGATGAGCCGCGTCGCGGTTGCCTTCGCCCGGCTGTTTACGAATACAGGCAACACACTCCTGCCAGGAAAGAAGAACGCAAGCGTGGTGTTGGTAGCCAATAGCCGCACGCGCCAGGCACTGCCCTCGGGAATACGCGGCAGAGTCATTGAACTTGTAGAGAACGGGATCGACATCGGCGTGTGGCAAGGCTCGTCCAATGACGCAAAGAGCGCGATTCCTCGCTTTGTATTCATCGGGCGTCTCGTGGATTGGAAGGCACTCGATGTCGTGATCCGGGCGCTGAAAAATGTTCCATCTGCCGAACTCGAAGTCATAGGCGATGGCCCCATGTTGGAAGCATGGCGATCCTTGGCCGCGGAACTGGGTGTCGAGCACCGCATTCATTTCATCGGCTGGCAGCCGCAGCCGAAGTGCGCTGCTCGCTTGCGAGCCGCCGATGCGCTGCTCTTGCCAAGTCTCTACGAATGCGGGGGAGCCGTTGTGCTTGAGGCTATGGCCATGGGTAAGCCCGTAATCGCCACTCGATGGGGCGGTCCGGCCGACTACCTCGACGCATCTTGCGGGATCCTTGTCGAGCCAGTCAGTTACTCGGGCCTGGTTGCCGGATTTGCCGAAGCGATGCAGAAGATGGCAGATTCCCCCGGATTGGCCCAATCCATGGGCGCAGCCGGACGCGAAAGGGCAGTTCGCAATTTTGATTGGCAGCGGAAAATCGACCAGGTGATCGAGATTTATCGCTCGCTTGCCGCAAAGCAGGATCTTCCGATAGAAGTCAACGATGAGCTAGTTTCTCCCGCCGCGGTTTCCCAGCATAACTGAAAATAGGTCTCGTCACGCATGGATGCTAGTTCCCAAAACGCAACGCCGTACGCAGTGAGTCCAGCGATGGTCCTGGATCGAGAAATGCGCGCTGATGCGTCGCCTTTCACGCGGGTCTCGGCGGAGAAGACCCCGGAGGCGCCGTCGTCGCGCCGGCTTGTCTATCTTCTGAGCCGCTATCCAGCTATCTCGCACACTTTTTTTCTAAACGAAATACGGGAATTGAGAACACAGGGCTTCGCTGTTGAGGTTGCCTCTATCAACTCACCCGACCGTGCGCGCGCGTCGATGCCTGCGGATGAAGTCGAGGAGGCCGAGAAGACGTTTTACATCAAGTCGGCGGGAGCCGTGCGTGCAGCGGCGGTTGCCGCAAAGACGCTCCTGCAGAGACCGACGGTCATTGGCCGCGGGTTGGCGGCTGCGTTGCGCCTGGGACGATGGGATCTCAAAGCAACACTTTTTGCCTCCTTTTATTTCGCTGAGGCACTCATTCTTGGTGACTGGATGCGTTCCCGTGGTCATCGCCATCTTCACATTCACTTCTGCGGGCCTGTGGCGACGGTGGGTATGATCGCGTCGATGGCATGGGGTTTCTCTTACTCCCTTACCGTGCATGGTCCAGACGAGTTCTACGATGTGGAGAAATTCTGTCTTCGCCAAAAAATCGAACGCGCCACGTTTATCTTCTGTATCAGCAACTTCTGCCGAAGCCAGTTGATGCGCATCGCAGCTCCGGAGCACTGGGACAAAATGCATGTGGTGCGGCTGGGGGTAGATACGGATATATTCTTTCCAATGCGCGAACGGCCTGAGCCGGAGCGCGCCGTGGAAATCCTGTGTGTAGGCCGGTTAGTTCCATCGAAAGGCCAGCTCATTCTGTTGCGCGCTTGTGCCATATTGCGCGATGCGGGCTATTCGCTCCAGGTGCGTCTGGTGGGCACGGGTCAAGACAGAAAACATTTGGAAGCGTTCGCTGAGCGGAACTGCCTTCCTGTAGTCTTTGAGGGAGCAAAGAGCCATAACGACATACAGCAGTTGCTCGGTCGCGCGGATATCTTTGCTCTTGCTAGTTTTGCCGAAGGCGTGCCTGTGGCTTTGATGGAGGCAATGGCCATGGAGGTTCCATGCGTGAGCACGTGCATTGCCGGAATTCCAGAATTGATTCGCGACGGCCTAGATGGGCTGCTTGTTCCTGCCTCATCGGCCGAGGAGTTGGCCTCGGCATTGGAAAGGCTCATCGTAGATCCAATACTGCGCCGCAGCCTTGGGATTGCGGGTTGCAAGCGTGTACTCGAACTCTACAATCTGCCTGAAAATGTGGGCTTACTGGCGCGTGCATTTCGAGAGTACGCCCCCATCAACACCTAGGACGGCTATGAGTGCCCTAAGTTCCGCCTTATCCGAATTCGACGTCTCCATCGTGATTGTGTCTTTCAACACGCGCGATGTATTGCGGGAATGCCTGCGCTCAGTCGATCGCGAGGCGGGCTCGCTACGCGTTCAGGTTATTGTGGTCGATAACGCTTCGACCGACGGCTCTGCCAAGATGATCGAGCAGGAGTTTCCTGCTGTGCTGTTAATACAGAGCGAGGTCAATCTCGGATTTGGCCCGGCAAATAACCTCGGCTTTCAGTCGGCGGCTGGGCGATATATTGTTCTCCTCAATTCTGATGCATTTCTGAGCGAAGGATCACTTGCTCTCTCCGTGGCCTGCATGGACGCGAACCCGCGCGCAGGACTTGGTGGTGGGCGGCTAATCGGGCGCGATGGTTCGTGGCAGCCTTCGGCGCGCATGTTTCCCACGGTCGTAAGCGACTTGATTGTACTTTCCGGGTTTGCTGCGCGCTTTCCCCGATCGCGTTTCTTTGGCCGAGCCGACCGGACGTGGGCCAACGAAATGGAGCCTGCGGAGGTTGACTGGGTTCCAGGCGCGTACTCGATCGTACGCGCTGAGGCAATGTCGGCCGTCGGCCCATTCGACACGCGCTTTTTTCTGTACTACGAGGAGGTCGATTTTTGCAAACGCATCAAGAAAGCAAGATACTCGATCTGGTATTGGCCGGAAATCGTCGTGGTGCATATTGGGGGCGAGTCCTCACGTCAGATTCAGTCGCTCCAAATGTCGCGAACCGGAGCACAGCTTACACTTTGGCGCATGCGCAGCATGCTGCTCTACTATCGGAAACATCATGGATTGTCCGCATGGTTGGCGATGGTGGTGGAGGCTGTCTGGTATTGGCTGCGGTCGCAGCGCAGACGGTGGAGCAAGGATTCAGATCGTCGCGCCAGTGCAAGCGCCGATCGGCGCCTGATCGCGATTTTGAGCCAGGCGTGGCGCGATACCCTGGGAGGACGCTTTTCACCGGCGCAGCCGTGGTGAAAGATGCGACATGGGAAGACGGACATCGATATGCCCGCTAACAAAATGCGCCGACTGTTTAAGTCTTTGCTTACATCGCTAGTATCGTCGCTCTACCGGGCGACATCCGGTTTGCGTCTGCACCTGGGCCGCATCCGCAATCACGCTCTGCTTTCGTCCAGCATGGCGTCGCCGCTCGATTCGTCGGTCGTGGTGATGGGGCCGGCGGAAGTGCATGGCACGGGCATGATTCGCGTTGGACTGGACGTGCTCTTGTATCCCGCCCTATATCTGGAAACAGAGGAGAGCGGCTCGATCCAGATCGGCAACGGAGTCGTGATTTCGCGAGGAGTTCACATTGTCTCGCGAGACGCGATCACCATAGGCGATGGCACGATGATTGGAGAGTACTCAAGCATACGCGACGCGAATCACTCCCGGATGCAGGGACAGGCGATTCGCGATTCCATCCACATTGCGCGTCCCATCGTGATAGGCAACGAGGTGTGGATCGGCCGTGGCGTGACCGTGCTGGGCGGCGTAACTATAGGAGACGGCGCCACCGTGGGCGCCAACGCAGTTGTCACCCGCGATGTGCCGGCGGGAGCGACGGTGGTGGGTGTGCCCGCGCGGGCGGTTACCGCCAGCCAGGCGCGTTGAATTCAGCTGCGGCTAAGAAGCGCATCATGCGCGACCGTGAGGACAACACTGGAATTCCGGCTAACTTGATGGACTGCCCAAGGATTGCAGAGCACAGCATGGCGGCGATCGCCGGAGTCGGCAAACCTTCCTCGTATTGTGAATCCGAGGAGAGTTTACAATCGGTAGACAAACGCGGACCTCGCGATGCGAGTAAGAACAGAACGAAGGCAACGGTCATTCCGAGGACGCGTCTTCCGTGAAGGAACTGTTCGGAGAGGTTGAGTTTGTTCGAGAATATCCGTGAGGACTGGCGCACGCACTGCCGTCAACTTTCCCGTCAGGGTTTGTGGGCCATGGCTGTGTACCGCTATGGACGCTGGCGCTACACCATTCGCTGGAGTTGGCTGAGGATGCCTTTCTCGTTTGTCTATAAGGTGTTGAAGCCAGTTTCCGAAGTGCTGACGGGCATTGAACTTCCCTGTGAGGCAACGCTGGGAAGGCGATTCCGCATCGACCATTTTGGAGGGATCGTCATCAGCGGCGATGCTGTCTTTGGAGACGACTGCGTCATTCGCAACGGAGTAACCGTGGGACTGAAGAATACCGGCCATCGCGGAGCGCCGATTCTCGGGAACCGCGTGGATATTGGCGCTGGCGCCAAAATTCTGGGGCCGATTCGAATCGGGGACGATGTGCTGGTCGGAGCCAATGCCGTTGTGATCACCGACGTGCCGTCCAATTGCATTGCTGTCGGAGTTCCGGCGCGGGTGCTTCCACGAAGAACCGCATCGACGGTGGTGAGCGAAGAACTGGTGTATGCCAAGTCGGCGCGTGAGCGGGGTGTGCATGCAGGACAATTCTGAAAGCTTTTCGAACCTGCGCGAGGATGCTCCTCAGCCGTCCATTTCGATTGTCGTGATTGGGCGCAATGAAGGGCAGCGGCTTGCCGCGTGTCTTCAGTCCATTCAACAGATTCGAGGCGTTGCCGTGAATGAGGTCATCTATGTCGATTCGGCCTCGACAGATGGCAGCCAGGAGCTGGCTCCCCGATACGGAGCAACGGTGATCGAGGTTCGCCCTGAGCGGCCGACCGCTGCGATCGGGCGCAACGCCGGTTGGCGGCGCGCGGCATCCGACCTCATCCTCTTTCTGGACGGAGATACAGTGCTGCATCCGGCTTTTGCCCGGGCGGCGTGTGACGCATTATTCCGGGAGTCTTCGATTGCGGCCGTGTGGGGGCATCGCCGCGAGATCCATCCCGAGGCATCGGTCTACAACCGCATTCTCGACCTCGACTGGGTGTATCCGCCAGGGCGTGCGGAATTCTGCGGCGGGGACGTGCTGATGCGCCGCAAGGTTCTGCTGGAAACAGGAGGCTTCGATGAGAGGCTGATCGCGGGAGAGGAGCCCGAACTTTGCCGGCGGATCAGAGCGCGGGGATACGGAATACTCCACATCGACTGCCCGATGACGGGACACGATTTGCAGATCACCACCTGGAGCCAGTACTGGAGGCGCGCCACTCGGGCCGGTCATGCCTATGCCGAAGTCTCCGAGCGCTTCCGCAGCAGCAATGATCCGTTCTGGACCTCCGACCGCAGACGAAACTTGATACGCGGAAGCTGGTGGCTTGTTTCGTTGGCAGCCGCCTTTGTGGCCGTCCTGCTCTTCGGAGCGCTCCCCATCGGACTCTGGCTTGCCTTGCTTTCGGTATTGTCAGTGCGATCGGCTTGGAAGGCTCGCTGGAAGAGAGCTACTCCCGGTGTCCTGCTGCTTTATGGACTTCACTCGCACCTGCAACAGGTGCCCATCTTGATGGGACAACTGCAATATGAACTGGGCAAGAGAATGAAACGAACGCAGAAACTGATCGAGTACAAGGAGAGGCGCGCCGGTTGAAGCCGGTGGAGACGTTGCGTCACAGGTCCTTCCAACCTCCAATCGGGCGGCTTGGTAAAGAGCCTCCGATCAAGTTGCAAGATACAAAGCGCCGGAAAACCTGCTCTTTCTGAAAGCGGCCGACATGCGGAGGCATCTACAAGCAATGCTCGGCGGCATGGTGGTGCTCGTCTCGGCATTGTCAAGTCCATTGCACTTGGGGTGCTCAGGCAGCTTCGACACTGACTGTGGAAGATAGCGACAGCGTATTGAAACCCTCAACCTGCAAAGCCGGCTAAGCGGTCGGCAGTTTGACGGCGCAGCCAATACCGACCTGCCGCACGGGTATTTCCGGCTGGACGTATACGCTTCGCACAATTTTGGCAAGCGTTTCCAGATGTTTACCGCAGGCGAGAATCTGCTTAACCGCTAGATTGAGGTTGCCAAGACTCCGACGACCACTCTCGCAATGCCACGCGTGGCGCGGATAGGCTTTGAAGTGTGGATCGGCGGAGAGGACAGTTAATGCGAAGCGCCAACCGACGATAGATCTGAATCCATTTCGGCCAGGTTTTCTGAATGCGCAGCGGGCGGCAATCGAAAGGGATAGCCGCCCGTTGTTTGAGTCTATCTGAATCATGGTCTTCCTATGGAGCCGTATATGACCAACTTGTGACATTCTGTACCGCGGTCATTGATCCAGTACTGCCCGTGAAACCTACATAAGCCGTGTTGGAGCCGACGATGCTCGTAATATTAATCTCCAATTGTTTTGTAACGCTGGCTCCCGTCTTTGTGTCGGTTAACGTCCCAGTAAATTCCATTCCGCTGTACACAATATGAACATGCATCAGGTCGCCATTTGACAGCATAATTCCGGTTGAACTTAGATCTGTTGCCGGCACCGTAGGAGCCGCACCGTCTGTGTACACCCCGACTGAATCCGCGCCTTCACCGGCATCGTTGTAGATGTCGAATTTCAGGGCCACGCTGTTCTGAATGCCCTGATAGCCAAGTCCGCTGCCGCCAGATCCGAGAGCATATATTCCCTTGGGATCATTCTGAATTGTGAAGGTAATTCCATCGGCAGTCGCGGCAAGCATCTGGAATGTGAAATCGGTGGTGAAGCTGCTCACGGGAACCTTTGTCGTAGACCAGGCGCTCCGCATTTCCCCGGTTCCTCCGTCCGTCACCTGGAGTACTCCGCCAGACACTGTCGTGCCGTTATTCAGCGACAGGCTACTGGCCGTGAATCCGCTGCTGGGATAGTTGATGTAGCTGGTGCCAGACGCGCTGATGGTGTACGTCGCCGTGGCTACCATGCTATTCGTATAGCCCGTTTCAACTGCAATTGCTTCCAGCGTCTCGGTCGCGCTCACTGTGATCGCGCCACTGTACACGCTGGACGAAGTCGTAGGCGTCGTTCCGTTGGTGGTGTAGTAAATCGTTGTCCCAGCCGTTGCGTCGCTGAAGGTGACCGTTTGCGATGTGGTGTAAGTGCCGGGAGCAAGGCTGAACGCAGGCGCTGGCAGCATGGGTGCGATCGTGTAAGCCGCCGAAGCGACCGTGCTGTTCGTATAGCCCGTCTCGACTGCGATGGCTTCCAGCGTCCCCGTTGTGCTCACCGTGATAGGGCCGCTATACACGCTCGACGAAGTGGTGGGCGTCGTCCCGTTGTTGGTGTAGTAGATGGTTGTGCCAGCCGTTGCGTCGCTCATGGTGACCGTTTGTGATGTGGTGTAAGTGCCGGGAGCTAGGCTGAACGCAGGCGCTGGCAGCATGGGTGCGATCGTGTAAGCCGCCGTGGTTACAGGACTGTTGGTATAGCCAGTCTCAACCGCAATCGCCTCCAGCGTCTCCGTCGAGCTCACTGTGATCGGGCCGCTATAAACGTTCGACGAAGTGGTGGGCGTCGTCCCGTTGTTGGTGTAGTAGATGGTTGTTCCGGCCGTCGCGTCGCTTATGGTGACCGTTTGCGATGTGGTGTAGGTTCCAGCTGCCGGAGAAAACGTGGGCGCGGGCAGTGCCGTGTTGATGGTGTAAGCCGCAGTTGCAACCGCGCTGTTGCAGGAGCCCGACGCGACTGCAATCGCATCCAGAGTCTCTGTCGAGCTCACCGTGATCGCGCCCGTATACTTGGTGGACGACGTGGTGGGTGCAGTCCCGTTGGTGGTGTAGTAGATGGTTGTGCCAGCCGTCGCGTCGCTCACGGTCACCGATTGCGAGGTGGTGTAATTGCCTCCCGCAAGCGAGAAGGTTGGCGTCGGAAGGATCGGTGCGATGGTGTACAACATCGAGCTCATGGGGCTGTTCGTATAACCGGTCTCGACTGCGATGGCCTCAATTGTCTCCGTCAAGCTCACCGTAATCGGGCCCGTATACAACCTCGACGAGGTCGTAGGCGTGGTGCCGTTTGTGGTGTAGTAGATGGTTGTTCCCGCCTGCGTTTCGCTGATCGTTACCGATGGCGGTGTGGTAAAAGTGGCCCAGGAGGCGCCACCGCCCGTCGGGCTGAATGTGGGGGCGGGCAGCACAGGAGCGATCATGTAAGCCGCCGTTGTTACCGCGCTGTTGGCATAGCCCGTCTCAACCGCGATAGCCTTCAGCGTCTGCGTGGAACTCTGCCAGATCGCGCCCATGTACTGGGTCGACGAAGTCGTGGGCGTCGTCGCGTTGGTGGTGTAGTAAATTGTTGTACCCGCCTGCGCGTCGCTGATGGTCACCGACTGTGGCGAAGTGTAGGTGCCGGGCGCCGGCGAGAAAGTGGGCGCGGGTAAACCCGCAGCGATAGTGTAAGCCGCCGTGGCAACCGTACTGTTGGTATAGCCCGTCTCGACCGCGATAGCTTCCAGCGTCTCCGTCGAGCTCACCGTAACCGGGCCGCTGTACACGCTGGACGAAGTCGTGGGCGCAGTCCCGTTGGTGGTGTAGTAGATAGTGGTTCCAGCCGTCGCATCACCAATGGTCACGGATTGTGGCGCGCTGTACGAGCCGCCAGCCGGCGAGAATGTTGGCGCGGGCAGTGCCGAAGCGATGGTGTAAGCCGCCGTAGAGACTGCGCTGTTCGTGTAGCCCGTCTCGACTGCAATTGCTTCCAGCGTCTCCGCCGAGTTTACCGTGATCGCGCCACTGTATACGCTGGATGACGTTGTGGGTGTCGTCCCGTTGGTGGTGTAGTAAATTGTTGTCCCCGATGTCGCATCGTTGATGGTTACCGATTGCGGGATGGTGTAGCTGCCCGCCGCGG
>Ga0302319_10000147_pt1 | contig 144301 bp, 119 predicted proteins | sample Bog_T0_2_FD_203319 | JGI IMG/M metagenome (GOLD analysis project Ga0302319, IMG submission 203319) | Peat permafrost microbial communities from Stordalen Mire near Abisko, Sweden - Bog_T0_2 | ecosystem: Environmental > Terrestrial > Soil > Wetlands > Peat | place: Sweden: Abisko, Stordalen...
ATGAATTACCTGCTGCCTCAGCGCAACGTGATGGCCATGCATTCCTCGGCCAACTATGGAACGGATGAGAATGATGTTGCGGTGTTCTTCGGCCTCTCAGGCACCGGCAAAACGACGCTCTCGGCCGATCCTGACCGCACCTTGATCGGCGATGACGAACATGGCTGGAGCGATGACGGCGTCTTCAATTTTGAAGGCGGCTGCTATGCAAAACTCATCCGGCTGTCGCCGGAGGGTGAACCGGAGATTTATGCGACCACCCGGCAGTTCGGCACCGTGCTGGAAAATGTCGCGATCGATGCCCGCACGCGCCATGTAAACTTGGACGATGCCTCGCTCACGGAAAACACGCGCGGTGCCTACCCGATCACGCAAATACCGAACATGGCGCTTTCTGGCAAAGGCGGTCATCCCAGGAATATCATCATGCTGACCTGCGACGCCTTTGGCGTGCTGCCACCGCTTGCGCGGCTCACGCCTCAGCAGGCGATGTATTATTTTCTTTCCGGATACACCGCGAAAGTGGCCGGCACGGAAGCGGGGGTAACCGAGCCGGAGGCGACATTCAGCGCATGTTTCGGCGCACCGTTTATGGCGCTGCCGCCGCTAACTTATGCGCAATTGCTCGGTGAGAGAATTGCAAAGCACAACGTGGCCGTCTGGCTCGTCAATACCGGCTGGAGCGGTGGCCCCTACGGGACCGGCCAGCGCATCAAACTCTCGGCCACGCGGGCGATGGTCAAGGCCGTGCTGTCCGGCGCGATGAAGGATGTCCCATTGAACCCAGATCCTATTTTCGGCATCGGCGTGCCGGTTTCCTGCCCGGGCGTGCCGCTAGAGATTCTCGCACCGCGGAAGACATGGAAGGACCCTGCTGCCTACGATAGGAAGGCGCGTGAGTTGGCCGGGATGTTCGAAAGCAATTTTAGGGAAAATGCTGGCGATGCGCCGGATGAGGTGCGGGATGCCGGACCAAGGATTGCGTCAGGTCCCGGTACGCAGAAGGCTCATTCTGCGATGGCCCTTGAGCCGGTGGCAGTTTGACGGCCAAAGCAAAGGTTCAGGAGATGAGCGACGCTTCGCTTCAAGAAGCTGCGCCGGATGGACTTACCAGTGCAGCGGCATCCGCCCGCCTTCAAACGGATGGCCCGAATTCGATGCCGGATACGTCGGCGAATCTCCTGCAAAATGCCCTGTCCAAGTTCTGGGCGCCCATACCTTGGCTCCTGGAAGCGGCGATTCTCTTGCAGTTGCTCTCGCACAAGTATCTGGAGGCAGGGGTCGTGGCGTCCCTTTTGGTATTCAACGCCGTGCTTGGCTTTTGCCAGGAAAGCCGCGCCCAGGCCACGCTCACCGCACTGCGTTCTCGGCTCGCGCTCAACGCCTCCGTCCGCCGCGATGGGGTATGGAAAACGGTGCCGGCCGCAGAGGTCGTCTGCGGAGATCTGGTAAAATTATCGCTTGGCGGCGTGGTTCCCGCCGATGCCCATATTGTTTCCGGTTCCGTTTCGCTCGATCAATCGATGCTTACTGGCGAATCGCTGCCACTAGAGGCGGGTCCCGGTACGGATACCTACGCCGGGGCTTTGGTGCGGCGCGGCGAAGCAACGGCGAAATTGACCGCGACGGGCCTCCACACCAAGTTTGGCCAGACGGCAGAACTCGTCCGCACGGCTCACGTGGTCAGTTCGCAGCAGAAGGCGGTGTTTCAGATCGTGCGGAACCTCGCCATCTTCAACGGCGGCATCATCATGCTCATGGGAGCGTATGCTTATGCGCATTCGATGCCATGGAGCGAGCTTGTCTCACTCCTGCTCGCTTCGGTCCTTGCGGCGATACCCGTGGCGCTGCCCGCAACATTCACCCTTGCGGCTTCCATCGGCGCACGCGCGCTGGCCAAGCTTGGCGTCCTGCCAACCCGCCTGTCCGCCGTGGATGAAGCTGCCACAATCGATGTTCTATGCTCGGACAAAACAGGGACACTTACCTGCAACCAACTTACCGTCACCACTGTCAAGCCCATGCCGGGCTTCGATGAAGCGCATGTGCTCGGGATGGCGACGCTGGCAAGCTCAGAGGGAGGCCAGGATTCCGTGGATGCGGCGATTCGCGCCGCCTCGTCGAACAGAAAGGTAAGGGACCTGCCAAAGTTGACAACCTTCCTGCCATTTGATCCGGCGAAAAAAATGTCCGGGGCCACTGCAACGAGCGTGCAGGGGAGCCCCGTGCAGATCACCAAGGGAGCCTTCACGGCAGTTGCCGCCCTTTCCACAACTCCACCTTCCGCGGCGGCGAGCGCTGGCGAACTCGAAGCAAAAGGCTTTCGAGTCCTGGCAGTGGCCTTCGGTCCGCCGGCGTCGATGCAAATGATGGGGCTGATCGCACTGAGCGATCCGCCCCGGGCCGACTCGGCCGCGCTGGTCTCGGAATTGCATGCACTCGGCGTCCGTACCGTCATGGTCACCGGGGATGCGCCCGCTACCGCGGGGATAGTGGCGCGCGCCGTGGGACTGGATGGACCCATCTGCCCGCCGGGAGACCTTCCTGCGGGCCTCCAGCCAGCAGATTTCGCCGTCTTCGCCGGCATCCTGCCCCAGGGTAAATATGATCTTGTCAAATTGCTCCAGAAGAACGGTCACACCGTTGGCATGTGCGGCGACGGTGCGAACGACGCCCCCGCGCTTCGCCAGGCACAAATCGGAATCGCCGTATCCACAGCCACCGACGTCGCCAAATCCGCGGCCGGAGTCGTGCTGACCAAACCCGGCCTCCCCGGCATCGTCGCCGCAGTAAAGGAAGGGCGCATCGCCTTTCAGCGAATCCTCTCTTACATCCTGAACTCGGTGGTCAAAAAAATGGGGCTCGTTCTCATACTGGCAGTAGGACTCCTGATGACTGGCCACGCGGTCCTCACGCCCATGCTGATGGTCATCGTACTGATTACCGGCGACTTCCTGGTCATGGCATTGACCACGGACAGGGTGCGGCCATCGGAAACGCCGAATGCCTGGAAAATCGGCAGTGTCACGGTGGCAGGAGTCATCCTGGGAGCCTGCTTTCTCGCCTTTTGCACGGCGATCATGGCCGTGGGGAAATATGGATTGGGACTCGGATTGGATGCGCTGCGGACGCTCTGTGTCGTAGCTGTCGTCTATGCAGGCCAGGCCACGCTCTACGCCGTCCGAGGGCGCCATCATTGCTGGGGGTTGCGTCCCACGACATGGATGGTAGCGGCCTCAATGGCCGATATTGCCATTATTTCAACACTCGCCCTTCGCGGGATCGCCATGGCGCCGTTGCCCTTTCCTGTGCTCTTGGCGGAACTTGGAGCGTCGCTCCTATTCGGTTTGATCCTGGTCGGGGTGAAACTCCCGGTCTTTGCCCGTCTCAGGATATCATAACCGTTTCCGGCCCCCTAGCGGACCGCCTTCCGCCCGGCGCAACATCGGCCTCCAGAGGCGATTTTAAAACTAACCTCCCTGCCAGAGACGGAACGACCCAGATTGGATTTGCATCACACAAGTTCTGAACTGCCCGCCGATCTCGAACGAATGGACTATCTGCGGAGCTAATCGGAAGTGAATTTGGCAACCCCGCATTGCTCGGAATAGAGAATCCATTGTATCCCTCATTGTATCCCCAAGGGTCAAAAAGGGGCCAAAACTGGCCAACCTCAGCTAAAGGCTAATTGACGTAAGATGCTGAATATGAATGCACAGCGTATGATGGCCAAAGCTGGCAAAACCCCATTTTTCGATTACAAATCAATCAACTTCGATACATGAATTGCTCTGAGAGTCCTCAATTTGGTCAAAGACCGAGATGGGATTTCGCGAAGTAAGGGCAGCATAAAGGCAGCGGGGATCGCCCAATCTAATATGGCTCTTGATCAAAGAATGGGGACATGGGGCGGGGTGAACCGCCACCATGTCCCGTGTGTTTAACCGAATTGGTATTTACGGCTATCGGGTGCTGCGAATCGAGCACCAAGATTGCCTGAGAGTTCATGTCACCCCCCGTGCAAGCGGGGGAGTGCGCTGCCCTTGCTGCGGAGGCGGCCGCCTCCGCAGCAAGGGCAGCTACCGGCGCCAGGCCCGTCATCTCGACTGTCTTGGCGAGCCCACCAAACTGGTCGTCCATACCCGGCGCTTTACCTGCCGGGATTGCCGGCGCACCTTCGTGCCCCAGCTCCCCGGGTTGCTTGCCGGCCGCCGCAGCACCGAACCCTTCCGCGAGAAGGTTTACCTTCACCATCACGAAGGTATCCCAGCCTCCTCCATGGCCAGGATGGCTTCCATTGGCGCTGCCACCGTCGGGCGCATCTACGCCCAGTTTACCGGGCGCAAGGCCTCCGAGCGCATCCGCCTCCAATGTCCCATGGTCCTGGGTATTGACGAGCACACCCTCCACAAAGGCCAGCGCTTCGCCACCACCTTCTGTGATCTCAAGAACCACAAGGTCTTCGACATCGTCAAAGGCCGTTCTGAGGCCGAGCTGCGCGGCTTCCTTGGCTCCCTTCAGGGCCGAGAGCGGGTGCGGGTGGTCTGCATCGATCTCTCCAGCCCCTACCGCGCCATGATCCGCCGCTGGTTCCCCAATGCCCGCATCGTAGCCGACCGCTTCCATGTCGTGCGCGTGCTGATGAGCGCCTTCATGGACCTCTGCCGCCAGATCGCCCCAGTGGTCAAGAGTCACCGCGGTCATCTCGCCCTGTTGAGGTCGGCTCCCGAGCGCCTGGACCCTGACCAACTCCGCCGCCTTCAAGACCTCCTTGTGCAACACCCGGCCTTGGCTGCGATCCATGAGCGCATGCATGCCCTGCGCCGACTGCTCAACATCAAGAACCAGACCAGACGCCGATGCCGGCCGCTGATCTCAAAACTCCTCGCTGCCATCGACGAACTCAAAGCCTCTGGCTTCCCTCCACTGGTCACTCTGGCAGCGACTCTCGCCTCCTGGCGCGAGGAGATCGCCTGCATGTGGCGCTTCACCAAAAACAACGGCATTACCGAGGGCTTCCACCGTAAAATGAAGCTCATCCAGCGCCGCGCTTACGGCTTTAAAAACTTCCTCAATTATCGCCTCCGCGTTATCGCTCAGTGCGGCTAACCCTTCAATCCATCCTCAACCCACCAACCATCAACTACTTAACCCCACTCCTGTCCCCAAACTTTGATGTAGACCCTCTAATATGAACTTCCGTAACTACCTCAGTATGAGTGGTGCACCCGTCAGGAGTCGAACCTGAAACCTTCTGATTCGTAGTCTCAAAATGGGGTTTTGCCATCCTTTGCTGGAATGTGCTTTCTGCTAATGATGAGGCACTTACGTAAATTCGGTTTTTGCTGGTATAGGCCGCTTTTAGCCCATTTTTGAGGCTAGGGGATACAAAAGGGGGATACAAAATGTGCGAATTCCCGGGGGCGATATGGACGATTCGGGTTCTGCGCACACCGGCACCGGGCTGGGTAAGTTCACCGAGATTGGAGCCCCAGTTCTAAGGTGTCGGACGTGTGAAAAGTTGGGTGTGCCCTGTAACTTTTATAGGTTGGGGCTTGAGTTGACCGCCTCCGTCACGGAAAACCGCACACCCCGGCAAGCGCGCGGCCAGCAAGAGTGACAGGAGGTCGTTTGAAAATGGTCGATCCGCAGCAATCAGAAACTCGCCAAATTTATGCCGAGTGGCACTGAACAATTCCGGCGCACTCAGTTCCGCCATCCAAAATGATTCGGGAAGGGATTTTTCGAATTCGGCTTTGGAATCCGTATCGAGCTTAAGTCCACTCCAATCCTCCAAGGCGTCAAGGTGAGACACGTAATCGGGTCGCGTCATGGTTTGCACCCGGATCACGAGGCTACCCAAGCGAGCAAATACGCAAAATCGGTCCAGCCAATCAATCCCGGTTTTCTGAAATGCATTGCTGAGGATTTGCGCGTATCCGAAAGCGAGCGTTTCGGCCTCCAATGGTGTGAAAAGGGTCGGAAAGCGTTTAAGCCCCAAGATTATTCGAAAATTCTCCTTACGGAGAAAATTTCGGGGGAGACAAAAGTAGGGACCGAAGTTGTCATCGTGAGCGACGAAAGCGCTCAACCAATTCTCGCTCGGGTAATAGCTAAGTGTACCGCCAAAATAGGAGCGCTGAGCTTCCGGAACCCATGCGTCCTCGTTGAATGTGTGGCCTAATACCGGAATGACATGTCTGCTTGCTTGTCCTGGCTGTGCAGTGGGGTCATCCAGCTCAAATCCAAGCAAAGCGGGGGCTCCAGATTCAACGCATCCATAAAGGTGTCGCTGATAATCGGTCGGGAGAATCAACTGTTGCTGGGGTTCATGCACCGTTTTTTCATACTCCACGCCGACTCCTTTTAGCACGGCTTCCATCTGATCTGGGCCAAGTCCCCGCCCCCCATTTCCGACCTGCACCGATGTGTGATCAATGCCGGCGAGTTGATTTATCTTTGTGTAGGAAATGTCGCCCTCAGGGAGTAAGGCTGCCAGCGCGGTTCGCAGAGCGACATGAGCACAAACAAAGGTCAGGTCATTCTGCTGCGCGTACAAAACGCCCTTGGCAGAAAAATCCCCAACGCCGGTGTGGAAATCATATCCGCGTTGGCAGTGGATGAAATTGTTGCCCGCAGCATTTCTAGGGGGTGGCAAAACCGCCTCGTAAACATGTGAACTTGGTTGTGCCAAGCCCGAAAACGAATCGGATTTGAAGATGGCTCCGCCAATAAAGTCCTGGGCAGTGGGATTCTGGTCAGGAAGACAGCGGAAAAATGTGATGCGGTGAACCCGGGACCCTGTGAAATCCGGTTGGCGTAGGGCAAGAGCAGCATTTTCTTCTGCAACGGTGGCGCACCCTGCAGGATCAATGTCTTCGATCAGTATAGACTGAAAACCGTGCTTTCTCGCGAGCGAGAATATTCGACGCAAGACAGGGTGCGACGCGTAGTTCTGATCGATGAACAGAAAGTTTGAAAAGCCACTTTCCCGACGCGTATCCGTCCAGGCGATCCGTTTCCCTTCCGCGCCACGAATGCTCATGCTGTAAAGGCGGGAGGCCCTTTAGTATATACCGACGCTCACACTTCTCGTTTGGGCTGTGTAAAGACTGGTTTGAGTCAAGAAATCAGCAACGGCCGCAGGAAACTGATTTTCATCGGCTTCGATTGAGACGGGCAGGGGTCGATTCGTGTAATCCTGAGGGACTTCTGGCTCACGCACAAGCTCCTGAAGAGCCTCAGAAAGCTGCTGGCTGGCGTATGTCATCTTGTACGATCCTTAATAGGGGGTGGAATTGAAAGCAAGTGGTTTTCGCGCGAATCGAGTAAAATCAATGAGGCTGTCAAGGGAATTTCCCTAAAAAAGCAGGAAAATGTCAGTTCGCGCGCATTGAGAACGGAGGACGCTAATCGCAACTCCCATGCCAATCGGAACAGTCGGATCCACTTTACGAACGTGAGAATTCGGCCTCTGCATTTCGTTTTGACTATCGCGCCATTCAATTCCGGGCGAGTTTTTTTTCACTGCAGTTGTGTGTCACCATGCATTCGTCTGAGTCGGCGCGATCCGCTCGTAATGCTCCTGCGATCCGAGCAAGAATCATTCGCTCCCCCTTTCCGCTTTCGGTGCAGGGACCGGATCAATTCATTCCGCTCCACGGGTGCCTCTCGTCCTGGCCGGTGCTTGAGGGCCGCTTGTGCGGTCCACGCGGAAGGCATTGCGGCAGGAACGCGCACCTTTTCCTCCACCTTCCAGGCTCCGCGCCGAGCGGAGGTGAGCGGCAGCGAGCGGGTATTTAGCAACGCAGCCGGTGCGCAGCCTCCCCGATTATTCCCGGAGGCTGAGCAACGGATGCCATTTTTTGGAAGGGGGCGGCAGCAAGAGGCGTGACAACTCTTGTTGGCGCGGCTCGTGGAGGGAGGACGCGGCGCGGAGCCTCCACAGCGATTCCTCTGCGCCGCCCCGTAACGGAGCGAGAGGCCGTAGGCGCGGGCGTCAGGTGGGGCCGAAGGCCGGGTAGCGGAGAGAGGAGCGGCGCAGAGGGATCGTATTGGCACACATAACGGGAGTCTGTGCTGGAGAGGTGTCGGGCACAGTCTCCCCGGCGCAGCCGCATCAGGAAGGCGTTGCGGAAAACTGGGTTTCCGCAGGGATGGGGAGTTGAGAGACCGGGCGCGGAGCGGACGGGCACGAACTGGGGAAGGGTCACCAGACTCTTCCCCTTCAAAAGACAGCCACCGTCACGTAACGAGTAAATCGGAAATCCATAAAGAATCGAACAGAATGGCCCCCTTTTTCGCACTCGTTTGTACTGGAATTGTCACCTTCTGCTACGGCTGAAGTTAGAGCATCCCGATAAATCAAGTAGCGTACCGGGCATGTGAGAAGAAGCCTTTGCAGTCTGCGGCGGTCATGTCGCTCATCGCGGGAGTGTCGCAGGAACTAGGGACTAGCGCACATCTCAAAATTCCAGTGGTCGCATGAACACAAGGCCCCCGGAGTCAGGTTAATCGGCTTTACTCGTCGGATTGGAGGGCGTGAGGTCGATGAATGCACCCGCTGAACCTCGTAAAATTTGCCAATATCCAACCGTGGCAGGAGCTCTCTGAAAGGACTTATCGGGAGCCAATATGCGCGAAGCTCGCTGCCGAATACACCTCACGTTTGGTCTCCATGCACGCCATGACGATGATACCTGGGTTCTCATTCATGATCGGTGATAATTGGGGCGAATGCGTAGCTGCTGCAATGGGGGAGCTGAAAACAACCGATTCTGAGAGAACGGATGTCGCGGAGTTGGCGTCTCAGAAATTGCAAAAACTGATAACGACCAGGCCAAGCAATGAAAGCATCCGCAAATATTGGGAATCGACCCGGAATATTGAGATTTTGATTGCCGGGAGCAGGTATCAACACAGCGCCCATCACGAGCTATTTCAGGCCGTAGTTACCAAAGCCTGGTCCGCAATTGAAATTCTACTGAAAGACTTATGGCATTCGGTGACACCGTTAAGACTGGAATTTCAGGCTGTGATAAATTCCGTGCCCAAAGAGGAAAGGGCAAGGACTTTCACGTTTCTTAATCTCCCCAAGACCCGAAAGACCTATTTGTTGACCTTCAAGTCTGACCCTCGCAGGATTGATGAAGCACTTAAAGATAACGCTCTGGACGCCCTCTCGTTGTTGCGGCATTTGATTGTGCATGCAGGCGGTAAATTGGATAAGACATTCATGGATCGGAGCAATGGGAACGCATTGCTTAAATCTATAAGGGCAGCGGGAAGGCATTCGGAGGCGGAGTTCACAGGAGAAGTGATACGGCCAATTATTGACCGCTCTGCAGCGCGAGGGTATGAAGTCTTGACAGCCGTCGATAACTGGCTTTTCTTCAATTCGTGATCGGCGAACCTATTCAGTTCCGCGAATCTGGTCATGAACCTTTCCATCTGCACATTTCTGTCTGCCACGGCATAGCTGGTAAAGACTCGATAACTCATAAATTCTAAGCGAACGCCAGTAAGATTTCGGGCGCCGTTAATGACTGATCCTCCTCCACCGCACCAATCCGCGCAGGATCAATTCTACGCATATTTCCAGCGAAGGTGCATCGCACAGGCTCCATCACCGCGCAGCTCACCAATCAGGAAAAGTACGCCTTCTTCGTTCCAGGGATGGCCGGAGGCCTAGGGCGTACGGGTGCCCTCGAAGCTCAGAGAGCCCGGCACAGGTCATCCCATGAACACGCCAGTGCCTTTCGAATGCGTGCCGCCACTGTGACCGTCGGCGTGTAGCGGCCGGCTTCTACAAACTGGAGGTAGCGCACCGAGATGTCGGCCTTCTCAGCGAGCGCTTCCTGGGTCAGGCCAGCGGCGGAGCGCAGGCGGCTGACGTTCTTGCCAAATTCATTTCGAGATCGTCCAGGCACTGGACGGATTCTCAGCGATTCAAACTATTTGACCCCGAAGGATGCTTCGTGTTTTTCTTCCAAGCCAGATCGCAACCACCCAGCACCCCTTGGTGCTCGACGACACCACCCCGGCCAAAAGCTCCGACCTGCCGGAATACTACGTGTAAATTTCGACCCGTTGCAGTTGATCCAGGATATTGGAATCACCGCTGAAGAATATGTGGCCGAGGATTTCCACGCGCGCATTTCTCCACCGATGTCGTGTCCTCATTGCGGTGCAAGCAAGATGTTCTGGGCTCTCGGCTACTACGTCCGCAACCTAACGGTCGCCCGCGCCGGTTTCGTGCGCATCACAATTCGGCGTTTTCGGTGCTGCCGGTGCAGAAAAACAGTGAGTGTGCTTCCGGCGTTTGCGCAGCCGTATCGACTCGTACAGAACGGCACCATTGAGAAGTTCGCTGCCGGAAAATATGATCAGGAGGTTGTGCGGTGGATCGAGCTTCTCCGCCGATATTGGGCCAGGTTCGTCATCTGGCTCCCGGAGTTGCGAAGGGTGGTTTGGGACGATGAGGAGCGGGGACCGCCTGACGACGATGCTGCCGACTGGTGGAAATCTCTTGTTTCGCAGCACGGCAATTTTGCAGCGGCCACGATGGCGGCGGTATCGCTGTTTCGGATCACCTTCTTCGGACGCTATCGGTGCCATCAGCCGTTCCATCCGGGCGTTCGCCCTTCCTGAATAAAGAAAGCACTGTTGCTCCACACACCTTGTTTCTTTTCCCCGGCAGGGGACCGTGGAACATTCGCTGCACCACCAGAAAATCCGCCTCGACCGATTCGGCGGTACGACCAAAGAAAGGATCTCAACCCTAACCATTCATTTTCGATTTGGAGCAACGAGGGCTTCGGGGGCGGTGTGCCCGTAAACACCAAAACATCCGCCGTGAACGACCTGCGGGTGCGACTTTCGCAGGATGCTTCCCCTGCCAAGTGGCAAAGGTTTGTTCTTTTGAGGGCGGCACCGACTCCGGGCGAGACAAACGCTCCAGTGGCTCGTCCGGAGATCGCCGCTAATAAATTTCCACAGATATGTCTGAGTCAGCCCCTCCTCCCACCTCAATACGCGCTGCCGCTTACGTGCGCATGTCCACTGAACATCAGCAATATTCCACCAGCAACCAAATGGACGTGATCCTCGAATACGCGCTCCGGCGTGGAATGGAAATCGTCCGGGAATATTCAGACGAAGGAAAAAGCGGTCTCAATATCCAGGGGCGGGATGCGCTTGCACAGATGATTCGAGATGTAGAGAACGGTAAAGCCGACTTTTCCTGCATCCTGGTGTACGACGTGAGTCGATGGGGTCGATTCCAGGACGCCGATGAGAGCGCCTACTACGAGTACATCTGCCGGCGCGCAGACATCGCGGTGCATTACTGCGCCGAGCAATTTGAGAATGACGGGAGCCCGGTTTCGACCATCGTCAAAGGGGTTAAACGCGCCATGGCCGGGGAGTATAGCCGCGAACTTTCATCCAAAGTCTTCCAAGGAGCGTGCCGGCTGATTCAACTTGGGTACAAACAGGGAGGCACCGCAGGGTATGGCTTGCGTCGCATGCTGATAGATGAGCATGGCAATCGAAAGGGCATCCTCGAAATGGGCCAACAGAAGAGCATTCAAACCGACCGGGTTATCCTGGTGCCGGGACCGGCGGAAGAGGTGGAAAACGTTCGTTGGATGTACGAAGCCTTCTTGCAAGATGGGAATACCGAGCGGGAAATCGCCGCGGATCTCAACTCCCGTGGCATTCTCACCGATTTCGAGCGTCCATGGACGCGCAGCACAGTCCATGAGGTCCTCACGAATGAAAAGTACATTGGCAATAATGTGTACCATCGCACCTCCTTCAAACTCAAAAGGAAGCATGTGCAAAACGCGAGGGACCGATGGATTCGGGCTGAAAATGCATTCGAAGGGATCATCGACATCAAGACTTTCCAGGCAGTGCAGGCGATCATCCTGGCACGGAGTCAGAAACTCACGGACGAGGAAATGCTCGACCGGCTTCGCGAGGTGTTGAAACAGCACGGGCGGATTTCCGGACTCCTGATCGACGAGCATGAGGAATTGCCATCAAGTTCCGCATTTCAGCACCGGTTCGGCAGTTTGATCAATGCCTACCGACTGATCGGCTACGACCCCGGAATTGACTACAGCTTCATTCAAGTGAACCGAGAACTGCGACGGCAGTATGCCGGCATTGTCGGTGAAGCGATCCTTCGTTTGGAACAAATCGGCGCCGGCGTCCTCCAGGATCAGGCGACGGACCTCCTTCACATCAACGCCGAACTGCGGGTATCAATCGTCTTGTGCAAGCATGTGACGACCGCTGCTGGATTCTCCAGGTGGGTGGTGCGCTTAGACGATGGTCTCCGACCCGACATCACCATAGCGATCCGGATGAATACATCCAACGATGCGCCACGGGACTATTATCTCCTGCCGGCCATAGACATGACTTGGGAGACACTCCGCGTGGCAGAGGAGAACGGTCTTTATCTGGATGCGTATCGATTCGAATCCCTCGATTACTTTTTCGGGATGGCAAAACGCTGTCCCATTGAGGAGGCCGCATGAACGAAAGAGTACAATCCATTCCAATTGACCGCATTCGGATTCTAAACCCGCGCCATCGTGATCGGCGGAAATTCGAGACCCTGGTTAACAGCATAAAAAACGTCGGGCTGAAAAAGCCGATTAAGGTGAGCACACGATCGGCCGCTGACGGCGAAGAACCCGGATTTGATCTAGTGTGTGGACAGGGCCGCATCGAGGCGTTCCTTGCGCTGGGGTATCAGGAAATTCCCGCCGTCGTCGTTCAGGTCTGCAAAGAAGACAGATTGCTCATGAGCTTGATCGAGAACATGGCCCGCCGGTTCCCGACGCCGATGGATCTGATTCAGGAAATTGAGCGGCTCAAGAAGCAAGGAGACAGTAATGTCGCAATCGGCAAGAAATTGGATATTACCGACAGCCACGTTGGCGGTCTTCTCGCTCTAAAGAACTCAGGAGAGGAGCGGTTGCTCGATGCCGCCCTCAAAGGGAAGATCCCGCTCGGAGTCGCGATAGAGATCGCGAAGGCTGACGGTGTCGAAGCTCAGAGGGAGTTTTTGAAGGCATACGAAGACAAGCAACTGAACCAGGCATCGATTCGGGCGGTCAGGCGAATCGTCGAGCAGCGTCGTTTTCTCGGAAAGGCGCGAGCGAATGATCCCAATCGCAAGAGGGATCGGACCACCGCAGAGGGTCTGGTTACCACTTACAAGCGGCAGGTACACCGGCAGAAAGTCCTCGTGAAAAAAGCGAAAATTTGCGAGGCTAGGTTGGTGTTTGTCGTGAACGCGGTAAAGCGTCTGATTGCCGACGAGAATTTCATAAATCTGCTCCGTGCGGAGCAGCTCGCGACCATGCCGGATTACCTGGCAACGTCTCTCAAACAATAGAAATGCCATATGAACCTTCCAAAGATCGGATTTGAACCCGAGCGAATCGTGCTCCGCCTAGAGCAGATAATCCCAGTTCGGCAGATTAAAGACCCTGCCGCAAAATTCGTCCGCTACGCTGCCATCGTCGCGTCGATTAAAGAAGTGGGCGTCATCGAGCCGCTGATGGTATACCCGGCGAAGGGGAACCCGGGGAATTACTTATTGCTGGACGGGCATCTCCGTTATTGTGCTTTGAAAGACCTGGAGATTGCCGAGGTTGAGTGCCTGATCGCAAAGGAAGATGAAAGCTTCACCTACAATGCGAAAATAAACCGCTTATCGCCGATCCAAGAGCACACAATGATTATGAAGGCTGTCAAAAACGGGGTGACACCAGAGCGGATTGCGGCAGCTTTGAATTTGAGTCTTCAATATGTGCGGTCGAACATGACTCTTCTGACCGGAATACACTCGGAAGCAATTGACCTGCTCAAGGACAAACAGATCAGCCCGGGGGCGATTCGGATATTGAAGCGGGTCAACGCTGTGCGGCAAATCGAGATGGCTGAGTTGATGGTCAGCATGAATACCTATGCCAAGGGTTATGTTGAGGCGATATTCCTGGCAACGCCAAAAGAGCAACTTACCGATCCGGAGACGCCGAAAAGGGTGCCGGGAATGTCGGCCGAAGACATCGCGAAGATGGAGTACGAGATGGAAGGCTTGGAGCGCGATTTCAAGGCGATAGAAGAGACCTACGGCCAGAATGTTTTAAACCTCACCCTCGCACGCGGTTACGTGAAAAAGCTTCTGGAGAACGCCCGGGTGGTGCGCTTTCTGAGTGCCCAACAGCCGGATATTTTCAGTGAATTTGAAGCACTCGCTGCTGCGGAGAGTTTGTAGCAAGCCGTGAGGGCGCCGGGTAGGTGGTAAGGGGCAGGCAGCAAGAGGCTTGACAACTGCTTTTGGTGCGGTTCATGGGCGAGGGGTGCGGGGTGCGGGGTGCGGGGTGCGGAGCCTCGTCAGCGATTCTTCTGCGAAGCCCCGCCCGGAGCGGGAGGCCGAAGGCCGTTAGTGAAGGAAGGAGCGGCGCAGATGGATCGCCATTGGCCAACACTCTCGCGAATCTGTGCTGGGAAGGGGGTGGGGCACAGTTTCGTCGGCGAAGCCGCGTCAGGAAGGCGTTGCGGAGAACTGGGTTTCCTATGGGATGGGGAGTTAAGAGACCGGTCGCCAGCGAACGGGCTCGAACTGGGGAAAGGGCGCTGACTCTTCCCAATCAAAATGCGATCCTCTAAAGATTATCGCGCTCCAAAAATGGCCATGGACGAAGGTTGTAACTGATCCAGAGCAGTTTAAGACGAGTGTCGACATGAACCCCGGCTGCGATGGAAGCCATCCCGGGGTCGTTCTCCAAGATCCCCCACGATGATGCTATGAACAAACCGATTGCCCTCATTGGACGTCACCGAACCCTCTTGCGGCCGGTTTTGCAACCCCGGCCACGCCTCGCCCTTCGGATTGGCTGAGGTGACAACTCGACACCCACGATACGGCTTTGCATACTGGGCGAAAGATGGCCAGAACTGAACCAGCACCAAAATCGGTTGCCGCGGCGAGTTTCCATCCGCGCGACGTTGCCGCGGCTCAAATGAACGCCTTGCGCCGCGCTTACGGCAAGGATTTGTCCCATTCCCTCCCGTAATATGCCGGTTTTAAACTTGGAAGGAACGACTGTGAGGAACCTCAGGACCATCGGCATATCCGTCCCCGGTTTCCATCCGCATGGCCGTTTTCTTGCCAGGATATCCTCTCGGTCTGCCCTGCTCTCGGATTTCCAGATTTTATTGGACCGGTCAAACGATCATTCCTTGGGCGGATTTCGGCGACTCGTTCTGGAGGAAAACTGTCTGGCACGCACATCTGATTCCGCTCGCGCCAAACTCTACAAGGAACTCAAGGGGCGCTATCTGCTCGATGATTCCCAACCACTTTTCGAGGCATTTCTTGCCGAGTGGAAAATGGGCGACTCTGACCAGGCCCGAGCACTGACCATTTTCATCCTATTTGCCCTGAACGACCTCACTGTAGCTTCCACAAGTTGCGAATGGCTCTTTTTCCATTTGCGACGTCCATCCTCTGAACTCCGTATCAAGGATTTGGAGGCGTTTTTGCGGAATTGTGGGACCGGCGATCATCCTGAGGTAGCAAAATGGACCCCGACCACGTTGACACGCGTGGCCCAGCATTACCTCGCCAGCATCCGGGATTTCGGACTTGCGACAGGGGGAACACGGAAGTTCTCAGTGCGCCCAGCCCTATACGCTGCTCCCATCCGTCTACTCCTCAGGGCACTGCAACTTGCCGGGGTACCAATCCGAGAAACCGTACGTCATCAATCGTTTAAATTGCTGGGAATTGCCCCCGAGGAAGTGATCGATGCTCTATCTGAACTCAACCGGCAAAGCGCGCTCCGATTCCGTATCCAGGCCGACATTATCGAGCTTTCCCTTTGACGCTCATGCAAGACGCGATCAGTGCCATCCTTCAAGCTGCTGCACAGCCTTTTGATCAGGCTGCGGTTACGACTGATCGGTCGTTCCTGCTGATTTACCCCCCGGAAATGGAACTGGATTTTCGGGATATGCTGAACGATCGCTGCTTTCCGGCGTTGAAGGAGCAGGGGATTGCGTTTCAGGTCCTCGATCTCAGCGGGTTTCTCTTCTCCTGTTTCAAGGCCGAGGAGCTTTCCGATCTGGAAGCCGACGAGTTCCGAAATTACAAGCTGATGCGCCAGGGGTTGGCTGCTCGGGTGGAAAATCACCTGATTGCCCGGCTCCAGAGCCTTTCCGAGCAGACCCCCGGCACGAATGTTTTCGTCGTATCAACCGCCTCCCTTTTCCGACTCGTCCGCTTCGGAGAGGTGCTCCGTCAACTCCGACACCTGGAATGTCGCATTTTTCTCGCGTTTCCAGGGGACGAACGCGGCGGCCAGCCCCATTTCATGAGCGAACCCGATGGTGGCAATTACCTGGCGGTTAAGGTTACGATCAAACTCTGAACATCCCCTCCATGCAGGACACCATCAAAGATCTCATCAAACGCAACATCTCCGAAAAAGTCGAAGGTGTCGTCAAAGTGTTCGACCGCGCTGCGCTCGCGACGGAAATCCGCGAGTTTGTCGTCACGGACAAGATCGAGGACGAACTCAAGCGCATCCTCGACACCTTCACCCAGACGAGCGACGCGCTTCGGCGCGGCGGTCGCACGCGGGATGTCATGGGCATTTGGATCTCGGGGTTTTTCGGCTCCGGCAAATCGCATTTTGCCAAGGTGCTCGGCTACCTGCTTCAGAACGACATCTTGGCGCCGGGCTCGTCTGAAACCTGCATCGACGCTTTCGAAAAACACCTCTCGGACACTCCGAAAGGCCGGGACATCCGCTTGCGCCTGGCCGAGGTCCGGAAGACCACCGTCATCAAAACGGTCCCCTTCGAAATTCGTAGCGTCCAAAGCCTCAACAATCCCAACTCGGTCGGCGAAATCCTACTGGGAGAGTTTTATCGCAGCATCGGGTACTCCGGGTATTTCATCATCGCCCGCATCGAGCGCCGCCTCGATAAGGCCGGTCTCCTGCTAAAGCTCGAGCAGGCATTTCAGGAAAGTTTTAACGTGGCATGGAAGAGTCCCGAGGGCCGCGACGATCTCGCGACCGTCCGGCGCCGCCTGGCAAAGGTGCTTCCGGCGGTCGATCCGACCAATTTCCCGACCGAGCACGATGCCCTGACTGGCCTGGACGATGCGTTTACCTTCAGCCAAATCACAGCCGAGGGCATAGCGGAGGAGCTGGCCGATTGGGTGGATGATCAAAAAACCGAGGGGGGACGCGTTCGGCATCTCGTCTTCGTGATCGACGAGATGGGCACGTTCATCGGCGATTCCAATGACAAGATCGGCGAACTGAACAGCCTGGCGGAGATGATCGGCAACAAGGGAAAAGGTAAAGTTTGGCTGATCTGCACCAGCCAGCAGGACCTAGAGAAGGTCGTGGACCGTACCAATTTCCAGCCTGCATTGGTGGGGCGCCTCAACGCGCGTTTTGAACTCAAGCCACACCTCATCTCCGATGGAATCAACAAGGTAGTTTCAGAGCGCATTTTGAAAAAGCATCCATCCAAGGAGCCGGTCCTCGTGGAAATGTTCGACAGGAACGAAGGAGCATTGGCTCAGTTGTCTGATCTCAAAGCTTCACGCAATTTGGGCCTTTTGACAGAGCGCTCATTTGTCGATGCCTATCCGTTTCTTCCACACCAGATTCAACTCGCACAGGACATCGGCGAAGCACTCTCTGGTTTTCGAATTTCCGGTGGCGTGCGCTCGATGATCTCCGTGATCATGGAGTCGCTGCAGAAACTTGGGGGAGAACCCGTCGGGCGTATTGCAACCTTCGATCAAATATTCGATGCGCTAGAGAACGACCTCTACTCCCAAGAATACCTGGGGGCATCCGGCGTCAAATCGATCTACGACGCCGACGCTCGCGTGCCCGGCCCATTGTCGCTGCCACCTGCACGCGTCCTGAAAGTCCTCTATCTCATTCAGCGTGTCACCTTCGTTCCGCGCGCGGCTGAAAATATAGCAAAGTTGCTTATGGCAAGCATTGGCGAAGATTTGCCGGCGCTACGCACGCAGGTGGAGCAGACCCTGTCCGCGTTGCAAGAGGCCGGATATGTGGCGCGCGATGAGGGCAGCGGCGAATGGAAGTTCCTGAACGAGAAGGAGCGCACCGTGGAACAGGCCATTCAGGACATGATTCGGCCTGGTTCGTCCCGCTCAATCACGCAAACCGCAATCCGGCAGCAATCCATCGAGTTGGTGAAAACCGGCGTGATTGCGAAGAAAAACCTCGAAAACTACGCCGTCACCTACGGGGCCACCAAGACACCGTTCTCGTATGGAGTGTTGCTCGACGGCGAGGCGATGGAGAGCGGCTCCGAAATGGACGTTTGTTTTGTCAGCCCGCTTGCTCCTGGCCGCAGACAGCTCATTGACGACCTGAAACGCGAAAATCAAGCCGCCGGCTCGCGCGGGAGCAGGGCTTGGTGGGTTGCCAACACTCCGGGGCAGCTTGAAGCCCGGCTCAAGCGGTATCAGGCTTTACTCAACGCAACGGGTGATAAGCGCTTTACGGAGGATACTTCCAAAGACACGGCTGACGCACTTGCGGAAAAGCGGAAGGAGCGCGACGATCTCGCCCGTGGTCTTGTGAAGGATTTGCAGGCGGCATTTCTTGGCGGCACGCTCTACTTCGGTGGCAGGGAGGTCGAGCTGGAAAGGGCCGTAAGTATCGCCGATGAACTGAAAAATGCGTTTTCGCAGCAGATACCTAATATATTCCCGCGGTTCGCGGTCTCTGACAAACCCGTGGATTTTGCCAGGCAACTCAAAGCGATTCTGAACCCTTCGCAATCCGCCCTTCATCAAATCGCCCCCGATCTGCAGCTCTTCGACACCCAGGGTAGTCTCAAGAAAGAGGGACCCCTTGTTTCCACGGTTCTCGAAGTGATCAAGGACCTTGAGGACGAAGGTGTTGATCCGACTGGCGGTCACTTGCTCGAAGAGCGGGACGCCAGGGGATTCAAGGGTTTCTCTCGCGCCCCATTTGCGTGGCCGTCGGAGACAGTTCGTCTGGTTCTTGCGGCGTGTTTCCGGGCCGGAACCGTCTTCATCGAGCGCCCGTCCGCTGCCGGTCCCGCGCCCCTCTACGATTACAAAGACGCTCTCGAAGATTTCACTAAAATCAAAACCTTCGAGCGGACCACCTTTCGGCTCGCCGAGGCATCGCTGTCGGTCGAGCAACTGAAAAGTACCGGCAAGGAACTGATTGCTCTCGGCGTAACCGGCGTTCCTGAGTCCGGCAATGCCTTGGCCGCGGCCATTCGTAACCTCGGAGAGAATCTGCTGGAAGCCGTCCGCGATGCCCAGATTAGGGCCGAAGGCGGCCTCCCCCTTAGCGATACCATCCTCCAGGCTGAATCTGTTCTAAGGGATCCGACCACGCTGAAAGACCCGACGAAGGTTGTTACCGCTTTCCTGTCGAAATGCGCAGCTTGGTCTGCCCTCAAGAAGGCGTTGGATGGGCTCAAGACATTCCTTGACTCGAACCGCCACAAGGATTTCGAGGCAGCGCAGAGGCTTATCACCCTCGTGAACGACCATCCGCTCCCCGCCGACGCGGAAGACAAAGCGACGCTTGACCAGTCTCTCGCAGACATGGCGGCGATTTCCCAGGCCAAAGAGGTTGTTCCCCGTTGGTCGGATTACCGAGCTGCGCGAGATACGGTTTTCGAGATATACGGTGCCGCTTATCGTGCTGCCTATGGTGAAGTGCAGAAAGCGGTTGCTGATATTGAGACCGCGATCCGCTCGGGCGCGACCTATGCTTCGGCTCCCGATGACAAGCGGGATGCCGCCATCATGGGCGTCTTTGGTCCGGGTGGGGCATGTTATTTCCCAGCAATTGAAACTTCCACGCTTTCCGCCCTTCTTGCTGCCGCTGGGAGGGCCAGCATCACCTCCCTGGCACAAGCCGGCAAGGCCCTCCCCATTCACCGTGCTGAAATCGAGTCCGCGTTGCGTGTGTTGAAATCGCCGTTGCCAGCGCCACAGCCAAACCAGAAGACCTATACCTGGCACCCGGCTACATCTCTGGCAGGGCGCCGATTCAGCAGCGAATCTGAAGTGGACTCGACCCTTAAGGAAGTCGGCGACGAACTGAAAAGGCGGATCCGCGAAGGCTATACCATCGACGTTCCATGAGCATAGCTCTCTCGAGTTTCAATTCCCTTCTCTCCGATGAACACAAGGAAGAGGTAAAGCGGTGGATCGTAAAGCTGCGCAACGTGCTGGAGGACGATTTCGAGGCCCAGGTCATGCGCCTGGGCTTTCGGCGGAATGGGAAAGACGCAGACGAAAGTAAGCTGTCGCTCCCGGAGGCGGATATGGCCACCCGCCGCCGTTTGTCCGCACTTATCGAGCATGACACGAAAGGCGAAGGCACACCCCACCGCGGCTTCGATGCCGTGGTGCGCGAGTTGACCTATACCCTGGTTAACCGCCTCGTCGGTTTGAAGGTCATGGAAGCGCGCGGCCTTCTCTATCTCCCCGAACCCGGAGCAGACAATGCCTGCCCCGAAGCGACCGAGGTCCTTACGCTCGTCCCTGGACAGGACCGCTCCCGCTTCCTTCGGGATTTCCGCGCCGCTGGCGGCAGGCGCTACAAATACGATGCCCATGCAGAGGAGGCATTATTACGGGACGGCCTTACCGCCGCCTTTACAGGTCTTCACGCCGACCTCGGCCCACTCTTCAATCCGGAGCACGATTATGCTTGTGTCTGGCCGAGCCACGCGGCGTTGACTAATGCTATTCGCCTTATAAACGAGGGACTGCCCCCCGAGGCGTACCCGGCCCCCGACTTTTTTGGCTGGGTATACCAGTTCTTTAATCGCGAAGAAAAAGTAAAAGTCCGCGCGGAAAACAAGGGTACACCCCGCAGCTCTTACGAGCTCTCTGTCATAAACCAATTCTACACTCCTTCTTGGGTTGTGAAGGTTCTGGTGGATAACACGCTCGGCCGGCTCTGGATTCAGATGCATCCCGATTCCACTCTGCTATCGACGGAGCCAGCCCCACTTCCTCGACCCAAGGATTATCCCGTCGTCGCCGATTACCTCATCCCTCGGACCGGCGAACGCATTCCCTTTCGGCGCCTGGAGTTCGGGGGCTTGGTCTCCCAATTCAAGCGTGTCCGCGATATCCGCCTGCTCGATCCAGCCTGTGGCACGCTCCATTTCGGCCAGTATGCTTTCGGTCTACTTTACAGGATGTACGAGGAGGAGATTGAGAATGTCGGAAAGGAAGGGTGGCCGGACGAGCCATCTGTGCCGGACCGGATTGCGATTCCTTCCGCAATCCTTGATCACAATCTCCACGGCATTGACATCGATCCACGGGCGATTCAGATCGCTTCCCTTTCCGTTCTTTTCACCGCCAAGGACTGGGCCGTTCACGCGGGTGGCAAGCCTACCGATGTCACCGTCCGTCCTCGTAATCTGATTGTCGCCCAGGCGGTGCAAATCGATCCGACACAGCTTCACGCATTGGTGAACCAGGCCGGGGAGGGAGTTGCTTCCAAGGAAGTCCGTGAAAAACTATTTCGCGCGCTTTGGACGAATCTCCAGTATGTGGGCGAGCTAGGCAGCCTTATCCAAGTTCAAGAAGGGGTTAACGGAATCCTAGTTGAGTGGGTGGACGCCCAGGCGAAGGCCAGAGGGCTCAACAGGATGATCTTGGCGAAGGAATCCAGCCAGTTGGAGCTTGGCGCCATCGACTCAGAGGCCAGGCGAAGCACCACCGAAAAAATGGAGCTTCTGCGCTCAGTCATCGAGGAGGACGCTGCCCGCATCCGCGACGAACTCATATCCGGACTGGACCGAGTTGCGACCCAGGTGCGCGACGATCCGCGTCAGCGCCTCTTCGTGGAGGATACCGCGCAAGGATTGCGCTTGATCAAGATGCTTTCCCTTTCTTTCGACGTGATTGTCATGAATCCGCCGTACGGGTCGTTTGCCAAAATTGATCATCCTCCGCAGGAAGAGAAGAGCCTTAAAGAAAACATCAAGGCCATGTATCCCTGCGGCTATCAGGACATTTACGCAGCCTTTGTCGAACGCGCCACCCAGCTTATTGAGCGAGAGGGGTACATCGGCGCCCTAATCAGTTCAACATTTAAGACCAATGTGAATCATGCGAAATTTCGGACCGAACTTCTGTTAAAACGGAATCCGCTTGTCTCGATGCTGGATATTGGGTTTGGCATCCTGGACGATGCTACGGTCGAAGCTGCAGCTATTGTAATGAGGGGAGGGGCCTTATGAGAAGCCATTCGGGCATAATATGGCGCTGGGCGGAAAAGGACTTCGGATTCCGTTTCCGGGATGTGTCGAGCAGCCGCGCGGCGGAGTACTATCAGGCGAGCAAACCGGATGAGTACTACCATGTCCCTGTCGCACAGCGGAAGCTGCCCAAACCGAGAATAGACGAAATCGCCCTTCGCTCGAAGGCGCCAACATCCCCAACGATTGTCGCCATTCCATGGCAGGACTATGGCAATGCTGATCTTCAACAGATTACCACGCCTAACGGCGATCCATGCCTGAACTGGGCGGGATGTTTGAGTAAGGAAGAAATCAAGGCACGTGAAACATTAGGTGTGAGCCAGGCAAAAGATTTCGTCGCTGACCTTTCGACGCGGGAAAAACCAGCGCCCATCACTCTCGATCTTATCGTTCGGGTCCACAAGGAGATGTTCGGTGACATTTACCCATGGGCGGGCCAATGGCGGACGGTTTCATTGCATAAAGGCGATGGACCGACACGATGGCCAATGCCGCCGTTTGGCATTGAACCAGTCATTCAGGATTTTGCGGAACAAGTGCTGATACAAACTCCGTTAATCAGTGACGACAATGACGCCGTCCTAGATTTCGCGGCCCGCTTCATGGGCGACTACCTCGCCATCCATCCCTTCCGCGAAGGCAATGGACGCAGTGCCTTCATACTCTCTGAATTAATTCTTCTGCAGAACGGTTTGGTTCCGATGGATGAGTTCAACCGTCTGCGGGATGAATTACGTTACTTCGCCGCCTGTGACGCGGCCCGTATCGCCCGCGATTACGCACCGTTAAAGGCGCTGCTTGTCGAGTGGCAGAAGGAGGCGCAAATTACATTCGAAAAGCGCCTTCAGGAGGAGGACGCAATCCCCAGTTCCAACGATGAACCCTGATAAATCAAATTCACTGCCGCAAGGAACATCCGAATCGTCGACGGCTAAGCAACTCAAACGTTTCGACATGAAGAAATTGATGGAGGACCGCGACATGCGCCGCCGTCTTGTGGTCAGGGGTACGATAGCCACCCAGGCACGCGAGGGAATCGATGTTAGCCACGAGGATGCGGAAACTTCATACTTTGTCGTAACCGAGGGGCAAAGGGCCGTTTTTTTCGATCTAAAACGGTTCGCTGATTCAGGCGCAGCCAGCGATCCCCGTCATAGGGTCTTCGTCGAAAACATTCGAAAGCCTGAAAAGGGCATAGTTTTTGGGGCTACATTAAGGGATTTCAGGCTTTCAGAATTTGCTGCGCTCACATACGCTGAAATCGAAATACTCGGCGAACTTTATCGTAATTCTGTTGAATTAGACAAGCATTATGCCGATGTCCGTGGCGGAATGAATTCCACGGAATCCGGGCGGTTCGTTCGCGCTTTTTGGGAACCTGCACCGAACTCCGCGAGGAAATGGGTCAAATATTGCAAAGGTGGGAACTATTCTCGCTTTTACTCTGATGTCGCCCTTGTGTTGGATTGGACGAATAACGGTCATGAACTCAAGACCTTAATAAAACATCGATACGGCAGTGAAAGTCGCTTCATCAAATCGCCCGAATTTTATTTTAAAAAAGGAATAACGTGGACTGAAAAAAGTAGCCTCGGATTTAGCGCACGTATATTGGAGGAGGGTGCCATTTTTAACGTGGCTGGACCGTGTGCTTTTCCACGCAGGCTTAAGGATTTGTTTTATCTTCTTGGCATTCTGGATTCTTCACCCGTCGCATATACCGCGCGGGCGATTAGTGGCCGGAACTTTGGATCTAACTATATCGCCAGAATGCCAATTCCACCCGCACCTTCCTCGGTCCAAACGGAGATAGCCTCCGCCTCGGAATCTGCGTATAAGCTAAAGCGAGCTTGGGATACCGGAAACGAAACATCGAGTATCTTTGAAACTCCTTGGTTATTGAATCCAGCAATATCGGCCGAAATAACTCTATCTGCCCGCCTCGATGCGGTTTTATCCACGGAGCAGCGTTCTACGCTGATACTTCAAGATATTCACAAGTCTTTGGATAAAGCCGTTTCCGGCTTGTTTGGCTTGAGCACTGAGCAACATGAGGAAATTCTGATGCATTTGGGTTCATGGCCAAAGGAGACAATCTGGCCGCAGATGGAAGGCAAAGACACGGACCAAAAACGCCGCGAGCACGTGGATAGACTTCTCTGCTATCTAGTGAGGCGGGTGGTCGAGGCCGAAGAAGAGGGCATCGTTTGCCTCCAGCGGGTCGCTCACCAGCCGACATTGATTGAGCGCGTTCGCCACGAACTCGCCGCAAACTTCCCGAGTCAGGATCCTTCTACGGTTGAAACGGAGGTGGTCAACGAAATCAAGAAAAAGACCCGTGGTTACCATCGCTCGGAATCCCTCGGCGAGTGGCTTCATGACGCCTTCTTCGAGTTTCACAACGATCTATATCAGCAGCGCCCAATCCTCTGGCATTTGGCCAGCAGTCAGGCGCGCAACGAGCCTGGGTTCTCCTGCGTCGTCCATGCTCATCGATTCGATGCCGATGCGCTGGCTAAAATTCGGAGCGTCCATATTCGTGACCGCATCACCACCCTGCGCCGCGAAGCCGCCCAAGCCGGCCAGGACGGCAAGGAAAGCGACCGCATCGACCTCCTCCTCCTCGCCGAGGAAGTGGAAGCATACGATGTGAAGCTTAAACTCCTCCAAGAGGGCGCGCACTCCGGAAGCGAAGGCGGCGAGCACGATTTTCGCATTCTCACTCCTTGGAAAAAACCCATTGACCGCCCCAGGGGTTGGCAACCCGACCTCGACGACGGCATCAAAGTAAACCTGGGTCCCCTTGCCCGCACCGACCTTCTGCGCAAACACTTCCGCCTCACCGAAACCAAGGAAGAAGACTGATCGACCATGAATCCCTTTAGATTGAATATCAAAAGATTCGGTGGACTCGCTAACGTGGCGCCCGAAGGTCTGGTGAGATTCAAGCTCCTTGTTGGTGAGAACAATTAGGGGGGCACTCCACTGTTTGACCATCGCGCATTGGCTTAACGATATGTCTCGAATCAAGAACCTCTATACCTACCTCATCACAAACCGCCGAGCGGAGGTGGACGGATGGTTGCAGGACTATACATTGTTCACCGCTGAGGTTGGTAAGGTGCGAAAAGCGCTTCAGGACGGTAAAAAGCTCATGGATGCAGCGACTTACGAGAGTACTTACTTCGCTGAAAAGGAAGAGCCCTGGATTGCCTTCGCAAGCCGATTGCTCTACGAGAAAGCCAACGGAGTTGCATCGCGCGGCCAATCGGTTTTGAGTTGGGAAAACTTCGAATATTTTATTGGTAATTCCGATTTTGTCTCCGCGCTGGAGGGGTTGATCAAGGACCCCAATAGAGATTCATTCGATAAGTTTGATGAGGCTTGGGAACGGCTCCGTGAACAACAAGGCGCGAATCGCAATCAACTCCTGATCAACCGGACTCTGGCTGCCTGCACTGAGGACGTTAGCAGCACGGTGAGCGGGGGCGACTTTGAGCAGGTTTTCTGGTGGCTAGTAAATGAGAAGATTCTGCCAATGCCTGCTAAGGCTGACGCGGATTGGTACGAGAAGAATGTTTACCTCATGAACTTCCTCAGCAAAGAGTTCGGGGCGGAGCTGTCAAGCGGGGGCACCTCACCCCAACTGCTGAGCATCTTCGTCTGGAATCTTTTCGAGAACATCACCAATCCGTTCAGCCTCAAGCGGCAAATCATTCGTTACGGCGCTCCCGGCACCGGCAAGACATACACCGCAAAGCGCGACTCACAATTGATGTTCGATATCTGGCGGGAACAGTTCGCCGGAAAGGTCGGTGTGTCGCATGAGACGAACTGCAAGGTCGTCCAGTTTCATCCCTCGTATGGATATGAAGACTTCATAGAAGGGATGCGCCCCGTCCTGGACAATAATCAAAAGGCCCAACTCGTTTTACAAAACGGGGTCTTCAAGCAATTCTGCATCCTTGCCGCCCTTTGGGAGAAGGATGTTCATGCCATCCCGACGGAGGGCCAGAATCTGGCCCGGAAATGGGAAGATCTTAAAATCTCCGACCTAAAACCTCATGCGAAACATCTCGCAGGCGAACACTGGAGCTTCATTCTGAGCCATCCCCGTGACGAAAAGCGGGTAGCCGATGCGGTGCCACCCTTCTTTTTCATCATCGATGAGATCAACCGCGCGGAATTGTCGCGCGTGCTGGGCGAACTGATGTTGTGTCTCGAATACCGCGGCGTGGAAGGCGCTGTCTCCACGCAGTACGCCGCCCTCAACGGCGATCTTACTGGAATGATCCGCATGGGTGGCGAATACAAATTTTTCGTCCCGCACAATGTCTTCGTTATCGGCACGATGAATACCATCGACCGCAGCGTGGAGAGCTTTGACCTGGCGTTGCGCCGGCGCTTCCGATGGGAACGGATCGATCCTGACATCGCCCTGCTGCGTTATTACCTCCAACAGCGTGACAGCGAACCCGGCAGCGCTGGCTACCAGTGGGCTGGATTGGCCGAGCGTCTAGGATCGTTGAACGAAATGATTCGGGGAAACGATCTCCTCGGTGAGGACTACCAGATCGGCCACGCTTATTGCATGAATCTCCGATATCCCTCCAGAATGACTTGCGCCGAATTGCGCGAGAAGCTCTGGTGGGATTCCATCCGGCCATTGCTTGAGGAATACTTGCGGGGATCGGGTAAGACGAAAGAATTGATGCCTGGATTTGAGAAAGCCTTCGGGGTGGAATGAGCAAGCCGCTGAGCGAAATCATCTACGACGGCTCGCTGGTAGACAACACGGTCCACCGGATGGAGCATGGCGTGTTTCGGGTTGGTTTATCGGAGGAGGGGGTGCCGCTCCGCTGGGGCAAAAGCTGGAATAATCCAAAGCACGCATGGCCTGTGGTGCTGAAGGCCGCCAACCTGCCGCTGGACGAGGGCAAAGTCGTCTTCCGGTACCCGACGGCGGAATACGAGCACAATACTGGAGACCCGTTGATCCGACTTGCTGGGGTCGATCCATCCCACTTCGTCCTGACAACCGGCAATTTGATAGGTGCCGTGAAGGACGGCGACTATACCCTGCGGGTCTCCTCGCGATTTGGAGACGAGTTTCTGAAATACATCATTGCGGATGCTGACGGCTTCCTCGAACTGCCCGACCAGGGCGGGATGGCCGAGGGCGGTTTTGAGTGGCTTCTCATCTATATTTGGCTCATCAAGCTCAAGAAGGGCTTCCGCCTCGGCCTCCCCAAGACATACCAGACCCGCGTGGAGGACCTGCGAATGCCCAGGGGGCGCATCGATCCCGTCGATTACTGGCGGCGGCACGACCTCGCCATCTACCGATGCGCCTACCGGGAGCACAGTTACGACAATCCCGCTACCCGATTGATCGCGCGGACCCTCAAGCATCTCGATTCCCATTCGCTGATCAGGCAATCGCACACGCTTAACAACACCTTCCAGATCGCAACCCACGGCGCGCGCTCCTCCCTCCGCGAACTTCTCGAAACGCCCCCGATTCGCAATCCCTTCTACGCCGATTACAACCCGGTCATTGATCTCTCGAAGCGCATCCTGCGCAACGATCTTGCCGATGCCGGCGCCGACTCCGACGCGAGCGCATTCCTGTTCGACGTGTCGATGCTGTTTGAGTTCTTCATCCGCAAGTTGTTGATGCGGGCCGGAGCAGTATTCCACGACAAGAACGACTCGCAGTGGAGCATCCCCAGGGGGCTGTCATCCGGAGCGGCCGCCCGGAAGATCATCCCTGACCTGGTTTTCGAGTTGGACGGCGCCGTCTGCGTTTTCGATGTAAAATACAAGTCCTTCCATTTCCGCGAAGGCGTCGCCCGGGAAGATCTGTTTCAACTCCACACCTATCTTGGCCAGGTTTCCAATCGATACGACGTGGCCGGCTGCGGTCTCATTTACCCGGTGCGCGAGTCCCGCTGGGTGGCGGCCGGGCTGGACAGCAGCCACGGGGTCCTTTCCCAACAGCTTCGCCAGTCCGGTCGCACGCTCCCATTTCACGTCGCATTCCTAAAGGTGCCCGAAAAGAACGATTTGGCTCAGGAAGATTGGCCAACGGTCTTCAGACGCCAGTTTCAGCGCTCGGCGGAGCAATTTGTGCGCGCTCTCCTGGTTCGGATTCGCGCCAAACCCCACTCTGGCGCGAGAAAAGCGAGTGCCTACGCAGGCCAGTTCGCTTAATCTCCGTTTCTCCCCATGCTCGCCGACGCATTTGTGAACCAGATCCAGCAGCGCTTCTCTCACGAGAAACGGGCCAGGGTATGCCTATGGTTTGACCCCCAGGCCGAATTTGAGCGGCTTCTGCCCGCCATTGAAGGTCATCTCGCGAAGCAGGAGCGGCCCCCATTCCACCTGCTCGCCTACGATCCAAAATCCAAACATGGCCAGCTTTGGCTGAAACGGCGGATTTGGGAGCAGCGTGAAGAGGGAGAAGCGCGATTCGTTCTCCACCTGCCGCTACCCGAGGAGCGTTTGAACGGCCCGGATGAGCGCGGACGCCATCACCTGGAGTTGCTGGCGGAATTCCAAAACGCCGGAATCGACTGGAAGGTGGGGGGCAAGCGGCCGACCCTGTTCAGCTTTTTGAAAACAGCCGGGGTTGCGCTCCCTACCGATCCAGGGGAGCAGCGCCGGTTGACGGAATCCGGTAAGGATGCCCTCCTGGCCAAATACTCCGCCAGATTCGCCTCCAAGCCGCCTGTTTTTTGGCAGGAGACCATCACGACGGAACTCGCTCAAAGCCGCCTGGTGGGCGACGTGGATCAGGCAATCCTCGATATCGCGGTCGACCCAGACACAAAATGGGGAGAACTTCTTAAAGCCGGTCACCTGGGAGAATTTCTTGCGACGGTTACCGAGAAGCTAGGATGCTCGCCCGACACGGACAATCCGGCGCTATGGATTAAGGGCCTGGTGGAAACACTGGCCCTCACGGAGGCATTCGTCGGCTATGGTGAGCCGGATGATTTCCCGTTCGCGGACAGATTGCCTCCGGCCCGCTACCGGGAACATCAGGTAGCCTTAGTACGCCGTTGGTTGCAGGACGCGAACTGCCGCGGAGCGTGGGACCGGTGGGTGGTGGAAGCGGAAGGACACGTCAATCTGTCAGGCTGGGCCAAGGGCAAAAAGGGCGCCGCCTACGGTTTTCCCCACTTGGTGACACAACGCTGGGAAAAAGCCGTGCGCTCATTGTCCTATTCCGGCGACGAGCAGGCGGGTCTCGCCGAAAGAGTTGCTGAGATGTCTCCAGATATCCAGAGGGAAGCCGAATTTGGCAGGGCAAGCGCCTGTGCGCCGGGTGCGTGGGATACATTGCTTGGGTTTGCAAGCTTCCTGAAGGCGGCAGAGCGTGCTCGGGATAGCGCTGAAAAGGCGGCTTCAATGCCGGAATGCCTCCAGGTCTATTTGGAATATGCAGACGAGGTCGATGGCGGCCACCTTCGGCTTAAAGGGGAAGCCCAAGATCGCGGGCTGGGTGAGTTGGCGTCGATGATAGACGAAATTTATGGCGCTTATGCCAAGCTGTTGAACCAACGGTTTTTCGATGCATACACAAGTTCGGATTCGCTCGAAATCCCGGGCCTTCCATTCGTCACGAATCACCTCGATGCCCATGTATGGTCGGCTACCGGCCGACGGGCCGTCGTGATTGTGGATGCCTTGCGGTTCGATTGCGCGCTCCACCTCAAGACGCTGCTCGCTGGATGCGATGTGCGCGTGGAGGCGGTCCGAGCCATGCTCCCGACGATTACGCCCTTCGGGATGAGCGCTCTGCTTCCGTCCGCCTGCGCGCCGACCGGATTACTGACACGCGACAACGCCCGGATTCCAGAACGGAACGGGTTTGATCTCGGCCAGCGCCAGAACCGACTCAAGCTGCTTGGCGAAAACGGCGCCGAATGCCGAGAAATCGACGGGGTGGAGGCCACCTCAAAACTTGGAAAGTTGCCGTCCCTGTTGGTGGTGTTTGGCCACGAGGATGTGGACAGCTTAGGCCACGCCAGTGGCGATGCCCTCATCCGCCATTTTCAAAAGGAAATCGAAAGGATCGCCCGCCTTGTCAAAAAGCTGCACAAGTGGGGATACGCGGAGGTGGATGTCGTTACCGACCACGGTTTTATCCTGCTAGACGAGGAACATCTCCCGGATGTGGTCCCTCTCAAGAAAGAGTGGTGTATCGTTCCAAAGGAGCGGTTTGCATTTGTCCCCGCAAACGCCGATCTACCGATAAAATCGAAGCCGATGCCGTGGGATTCCTCTCTCCGGGTGGCGATTCCTCCGGGGATGGCGTTCTTCAAGCTGGAAAAGTCCTTTAGTCATGGTGGCGCGACGCTGCAAGAAATGGTGATTCCGCGGCTGATCTCCAGATTTCGAACCGCACCGAAGAAGGTGGGCGTGGAAATTCTCCTCGCCGGCGCGGGCGCTAATCTGGCAAGTGGCGCGGTGAAGATCGTTCTTCGCCCGGTCACCGTTTCGGCGGAAGGCGAGTTTTCAGTAATCACAGCTTCCCCACGGAACCTCCTCATTGACGTGCTCCGAGAAGTCGGCGGCAAACTCGAATCGGTGCTGCCGCCGGGGACATCGAAGCCTATCGAGCTAAAAACAACCGGTGAGGTCCCCGTAACCCGCTTCTTCGACTCTAAATTTACAATCCAGAAAGGCGAGCAACTCCGACTTCTCGTATCTGACGCCGACACAGGGGAGCAATTTCCTGGTCCCGGAGGAATTATCCTAACCGCTTCACGAACCATTTAACCTTGCCGAACCTATGATAGACGAACCAATCCAACTCGACGCCCTTGACCGGCTTGCAAACGAGGCGTTTCCCGGGCTTGTTGTCCGCAAAGACCTGCTCCGCCGGATGCGAACATCCTTTGGCGTTCCAGCTTTTGTGATTGAATTCCTGCTGGGCAAGTATTGCGCTTCCACCGACGACCGCGAGATCAACGAGGGACTTGAGTTCGTCCGTGAAACCCTCGCCTCCAAATATGTAAAGCCGGACGAGAGGGAATCGGTGAAGTCCGCGATCAAACAGCACTCGACGTACGAAGTGATCGACAAGGTCTCGGTTAAACTGGTCGAAACGCACGATAAATACTGGGCGAGCCTTTCCAATCTAAACCTGGAATTCATCAACATCGATGATCGATTGGTAAAGGAACACGACCGCCTGCTAATGGGCGGCGTCTGGGCGGAGATCACCCTCCGCTACGATGATTCCTACATTTTCAAGAACCAGAACCGTCCGTTTTTCATTGACGCGATTCGCCCGATTCAACTTTCGAACCGGAATCTCGACGGTTATATGGAAGCGCGAAAGCGTTTCACGCGCGACCAGTGGCTCGACCTGCTAATGCGTTCGATGGGTTACGAGCCCGATCACCCCTATTACACCAGGCGGCGCAAGCTCCATTACATCCTTCGCCTGGTGCCGTTGGTGGAACGAAACTTCAATTCCATTGAGTTGGGACCTCGCGGCACCGGCAAGAGCTTCGTTTATCAGCAGATCAGCCCCTATTGCCATTTGGTGTCTGGTGGCCAGACAACCACGGCGCAGATGTTCGTCAATCTTTCGAGTGGACAACGCGGCCTCGTTTGTCTCTGGGATGTCGTGGCCTTCGACGAGGCGGCCGGCATCAACTTTACGGACAAGAATGGCATCAACATTATGAAGGGGTATATGGAAGACGGCGCATTCAGCCGTGGCCGCGATATCATTACTGCCGAAGGCTCAATTGTCTTTGTGGGAAATATCGACGGCGATATCTCCACCATCGTCCGTACCTCCAATCTCTTTTACCCGCTTCCGAAGGAGATGGACACCGCCTTCTACGACCGCATCCACGCATATATCCCTGGGTGGGAATTTCAGAAGACCTACGATGACGCCTACACGAATCATTTCGGACTTGTCACCGACTATCTGGCGGAAGTTTTCCGACAGGTGCGCAAGTCCAGTTACACCGACTACGCGGAGCGGGATTTCAAGTTTGGTAGCCACTTGGGCGGACGCGACCAAAAGGCTGTCCGGAAAATCGTCTCGGGATTGATAAAACTGCTCCATCCCGGGGGCGAGGTGACAAAAGAGGAACTGACCGAATACCTGGAATACGCAATGGAGATGCGTCGGCGCGTGAAGGAACAACTCAAGAAAATGGGCGGTCTGGAATATTGGAACACGAGCTTTTCTTATATCGACCGGGCGAGCGGCCAGGAGACGTTTGTATCCGTACCGGAAATGGGCGGCGGAAGCATTATTGCGGAGGGACAATTGGCTCCCGGGAGCGTGTACACGATTGGCACAGACGCGAGCGACAACCGGTTGGCCCTTTTCCTAATCCAGGCCCAATCCAATCCAGGATCGGGCCGAATCATTCCCCTTGGTAATCTTTCCAAGGGCATGAAAGAGGGCATCAAAACGGCAGACGCATTCCTTCGGGGCAACCTCAAGCAATTCGGGATCACCAAAGATATCGACAGCTACGATTTCAGTCTGCAGGCGATCAACCTAAACCAGGCAAAAGATGGCAGCGAAACAGCTGTCGCTTTCTTCCTGTCCTTGGTTTCATCCCTGATCGAGAAGCCGATCCTGGAGAGAACGGTTGTTCTAGGTGAAATGAGCGTTCAAGGATTGCTCCTCAAAGTCACCTCACTCCCCGAACGCATGCAACTAGCGGTCGAGGCCGGAGCAAAACGGATACTCATCCCAAGTGAAAACAAACGCGACATTTCAGAAATCCCAGACGCCATCCTTACCTCGATCCAATGGCAGTTTTACGATTCCCCGACAAAAGCCGCCATGATGGCGATGGGGTTGCTATAACTATGCATCTACCTGCGATATGAAAGTCCGCGAGGATGCTTGGGAAACGAAGTGGTTCCACTAAAACGTAAACCGTTCTACACGATCCATCCATTTTATAAAGAGGCTCCTACTAAAGTTCACATTTGTTTGTGCAAATGTCGCAACATAGACGCGTTTAAATTGTATCCATTCTGAATGTTTGACATACTCGTCGTCGTCGGATAAAGCAAGCGCTGTAGGATCCGCCGCACGCAGGATATTGAACCAATCGCGAGCCAATGCTGGCGAACCCGCAGCGGCGCCAAGAAGAAGCATTGCCACGCGAAACTCTCCGCTCAAACTTTTATCCCCGCGGAACTCATTCCAGTCTTCCTGTCTCAGCCCCGCGCGAACTAACCGGTATGTATTCAAAAAACGCTTCGCTGCTCGCGGAGTTCGAATCAACGCAGCGTAGTCACTCATTCTTTCGACCTCCCAATCATCCAATTTTACTATACCGATCACGCCCTCTCCAGCTTGGACTGTAAGGCTATCGCCTTCGTTAACACCTGTCCCTTGGGGAGAACTCTTACGATTATTCTGTCCCTCCTGATCTCCGGGCTGTCTGGTGGATGTTTGCCGGTGAATCTCCTCCGCAACAAGATTTTCATTTTTCTCGCCCGCGTTGGAGTTATCGGCATTCAGGATTGACTTTGCGCTATCGGTATTGCCAGCAAGTTTGCGAATAAGATTCTTAAAACCATCTTCCTTCATCCCGGGCAGTTGAAAAGGAATATGAAATATCTTTTCTAAGTAATCCAGCGGGGTTGCATCCTGCTCCTCATCTCCTAACGCACCTTCAAGCTGCGCTGATCCCGCCTCAATAAGCCGTTTACCTCCTCCATTCAGTAGCTTAGAATAATGGACGCGCAGACTCTGTTTTACCCAACGTGGGTCCACAGCTACTACCGCAACGAAGAGCGGAAAATCGAGTAACAGATGCACGGCCTCAAGCACCTCCACAACGCGTTGCGGTTGACACCGATCTAGGTCATCCACATAGAGTACAATGCGATCCACAGTCTTCTCAGCCGGACCCAACAATCTACCCCAAGCAGTCTTACCATTACTTTTTTCAGTGAATAATCGGCTCAATTCGCGGAAGTCTCGACGCACCAAGCTGACCAACCCTAGATGCTGACGGTAATCTTCCGCCCCGGCGCGTTCTTCGATGAAACGATAAAGCCGCCGTTCTGGACGCTGCTCGCGCAATTCTTCTTCCAATTGCCGGACTTTCGCACGTGCCGCTTTGAGTTCATCCGCAGCGGCGTCCTTTTTCTTTGAAAAATATTCGGCTTTCTGTCGCAGCCGCCGCAATTCCGGAGTATTCTCCTTTTCGGCTCGTGCTTTGCGGGCCGCCTTCTGAACATTCTCTGCGATCGTGAGAAGGTTCCCCGCCCGAGCGGCTTGTACTCCAAGCCAGGTTGTTACGCCCATTAGCAACCCACTTCCGCTTCCGATCGCCATCATGACCGTGCGAAGTGAACCGTCGGTTGCTAGAACATGCAAAGTCAACCAACCTATCATTACGGGCGCAAGCCATAGTAACGCAAGTAGGATAAGAAGGCTTATTGCACCCCACCATCCATCAGCGATAGTACCCCCTAGCGCTCGCACTCGTCCTGTCAGTGAGCGCAACTCCCCAATTCGCATTGCAAAGTCTTTATACGATGTTGCTGCATTTTCCAATCCTAACGCCTTCAATGCTTGCCTACATTTCGGATCGTTGAGCAATGCAGGTACCAACACTTGGAGGTTGTCCAATTTGTTCGATGCAACATCGGTTCGATGCTTTGCACTACGTTCAGCCATTCGCAAACGGCGTTCGATTACTAATATTTCACCCTGCACCTGCTCCTTCTCCACCTCAAGCGCCTTGATCTCCTCTTTGATTTCCGAAATCGCTCCTTTTGCCCCCTCAATCTGCTTCATGAGCCGCTCCGCAGCCATTAGGCGCTTTGTGGCTCCTCGGTCGCTCCCAGCTAAGTAGTCAAAAAGTTGATCGAAGATTTCACTTACGAGACTCGCCCACAAATTTGAATCGATGTAATGCCACGCGTTAAAGCGAATAGGGACTACAGAGGTGCACCAACTGTTTTCCTCTCTCTTGTCGCTCAACTTTCGAATCTCCTGCTGAAGGAGCTTCATGAAATAGGTTTTACCGCTGCCCCATTTCCCAAACAGGGCAACAGAGATTGGCATTTCTGTTGCACGAAGCGCGATCACCCGCGCGAAACGGGTTGCATACGCTTCGATCTTGAGCGCATCTTCCACGTCACGATCATCTTCAAATTGGACCGCTCCGGTAGCAATACCAGCGACCCCATCCCTCCAGTCTGCCACTGTGGTTAAAATGTCCTCACTTTTTGAAACCTCTCCGGGGATTGGCACCTCTTCAGTAGTTATCGTTTGGCCATTTTCCGTTAAGAGAACATCTCCACTTTCATCTGTAATGATTGCTGGGGACCGCTGGCGTCTTGAGCTCCATGCCCCCTGGGACGCTAGAGCTGTCACCCCGAGTTCATTATCAATTATCGCGGCTCTGTCTCGGCTATGATTGATAGCTAGCCAATCACGAAATATCCGACAAACCCTTCTTACGTCCACCTTGAGAACGTGAAGCATGCGGACGGCTGAGTCGTCCAATTGCTGCCCACTACGACCGATAAGACATGTCAGTAAATGACGTGTTGAAAATGATTGACCCGGTCCCGCGTCTCGTGCAAACGCGATTGTACGAAGTAAAATTGCGGCAAGTTTGGGGGATATCTTAATATTGTCAGTCGCACTGGTATCCGTTGCAAGTATTTCGACATCATGTTTTCTCTCTTCAAGATTTAGCGCATTCCAAAAGTCGGGACGGTCGCTCACCTTGTTAATCCCCTTTGCATTCACATACTCAAGCCATACAGCCGTTGCAAGAACGTCCTGCGGCTCACCGTCTCGCCCAGTCAGTAAGTAGCCGACGAACACTCCGGCACTAATAAGTGGCTCATTTCGGGTTGCAGACATCGCAGCACCCAGACGAAAGGCCCGGTCATCCGCGTCCGTCAGCGCCGAGCCGATCAATGACGATTGGATTAGATCGCTGAGAGTTGCGTTCCCCGAGCGCAAATGTTCCTCATGTGCCGAGCGCTCCTCGTTCGCTTTTTCCTCTGGTGTACGGGTCCTCGCCGAACCTGGGGCGGGCGAAATTTTTGTAGCGCGCGGCGTAGGGGATGGTTTGCGGCTCGGACTAGCCGGTATGCTTGCGCCCATTTGTCCCAGGATTTGCCCCGCAGCCCACATTGCCTCTTGCTGATTGTACGTGCCGCTCAATGGGACGAAGGAACTGCTTGGATCCAGTTCATTTTGGAGTTTGCGGGCCATCAATGCATCGTTAATATCAGAGATCCAGAACCGCTTTACAAGATTTGCCAATGGATGGTTTTTAAAGGCCTGCGGTGTTAACTTTCCCCACGTTTTTGCGAAATCTTGGTCTACAATAAATACACCGCTGTCAAACGGTGCCATTTCGTTTTCCTTCCATGGATCGCCGTCCAAAGAACCACCGGTCTCTACTCCGAGTCGGTGGAACTCTGTTTCCAATAGTTTAGCAAAGTCGTTTTCTTTCGTTCCGCTAACAACCGCGACCCTTAATGTTTTCGATGCTTCACTTGCGATTATTGCGCTCATTATTAATAAAAATGGTGAGATTTACTAATATATTCGGATTCTTAGACGGGAATGTTAATTCCGTCCGCTTTCGCATCGTAGCCAAATTCTCTGGCTCTAAGGAGAAATCGCTTCAGATTCTCGGCCCCCCACATAGCGGTAACAGCAATCTTGCTTTCCCCTGCCAGTTTGACCACTTCATCTTCCTCGATGAAGTGGCGCTTATGGCCCGTTTGATCAAAGATTCCTCTCCCTTCTTCTATCGTTGTGAACACGCCATACGGCCCTTGTAAACTAGGCGGAAAGGTGGTTTCCAACTGCTCAACGGTCGTGGTGGGATGATCTCGTATGTAGGCTTTCACAATCGCAAGCACCAGGCGCCTCTTATTCAGGCGCTCACCTTCAAAGAGGTATTTCGTCAGATCGCGGGTGTCCGTCCCCGCGATACGACGCTCGGTCGCCTGCTCGCGTATGCGAACCTGGTATTCCTCGGCCTCCGGCAAGGGAATCACCTGCTGAACGTCGAGAAAAAGTACCCCATCGCTTTTGCAGGGGCGCATACGAACACACCGAATATCAAGGTTGCGCTCATTGAGCCAGAGCACCGAAGTGGTCAGTTCCTTCGAAAATTCGGCGGCAACTAAAACAACACGGACGTCGCGCGCGAACTCGTCCGCACGAGGTTCATCCCATTCTAGAAATTCGAGGATATTCCGAGACGCGTCCAAGGCGTTGCGCCCTATCGAACCCAAGAAACTGGCGTGCGCGGCCACCGCCTGCTCAAAGGTCATCGTCGAAACCATGGCAGCATAGCGGATCGCCTGGAGTTCCATGTGGGCGCCGGTCTCGTCACGCTTCAGTTCTATGACAACCAGGTTCGCCTGTTTGTCGAGCGCCAGTAGATCAATGCGCCGCCGGCCTTCATCCCAGTAGCTGAATTCCTCGGTGATCAACAAGGTGTCGGGACTGAGAATCTCGATCTTTGAGCGTAACAGCCGCTGCAGATCAAGACGCTCCCGGATTCCTTCGCGCTCAAAGGACGTCGCTTCAAGCGGAGTCAATCCATCGCCGTTAACTTTGAAAACTGCCATAGCGTCCAATTATATCTGGGCTCCTTCAGGCCGAAACAAAAAACGCCTGCTCCACTCTCCGTGTACGTTGACCTCAGGGACGGCGTGTGCCGGCAGGCCAAATCGCTCGTTTTAATTGTCATTACTGCACTTTTCCGTTAAAAAGTCCGACTGTATGGCTAGAAAAATCAAAGGAAACGCAACCCTTGGTACCGTCCTGAAAAAGCAAGGAATCACTCCGGCCGCGATGAAATCGAAGACCGGTCGCAAAGTCCGGAGCGACATCAAGGTGGCCACCCTTAGGAAACGTTCCGGAAATTGAGTTTCAGCGGCGGGTGTGGATTGCGCTTGCTTGCCTCGATCGGGTGGCTTCGATCTCACTTTCGCTGATTTGGCCGAACAGTGCCCTGAATGATCTGCGGATCAGGAGTATTTCAAAAAATGGGACACGCCCAGCCCGAGGAGCAATCCCACCGCGAACGCCATGATAAGGAGAATAATGGAGGCGGTTCGAATCCGTTGAGCAATTCTCCTGGCTTCCTCAAGAAGCTGGCTCCAGCTTTCTGCCATTTCCATTCTGCTTTCGGATAGCTTTCTGGAGCATTCCCGCACTGCCCTTTCGGCTTCTCTTGTAGCGTTCGTGGCGTTGGCTGAGGCGGTAATCCGGCCGATGCGCCCGGCGTCGGCCTGTTTCCTGGCCTCGGTGATCGCGAGCACCCAGAACTGTTCGCTCCACTTCCGCAGATCACGTGATGTATTCGCGGTCATCGATGCCGCGTCATCCATTTTATTCGCATGTACCCGCTGAGTGCCCTCAATATAATCGAGGTGCTTTTTTATGAGCTCGTTGATTGTCAGCGGGATCGATGCTTTTAGGTCTTCGAGCATTTCAAAAGTGAACGCGGCTGCATCAAATATGGCGGCGGTCGGATCGTTAGCGTCCGCCTCCAATGCCGAAAAGAGTCGGGCGCGGTCCACTCTGCCTGTCAGCGGGTCCGTCGCGTCGGTAACGATTTGTGCAAATCGTTTGTTCATGTGATTGACGCCGAGGGTTTGCCGATCAATACGGCGGCTGCCTTTTCGATCTCCGCGAATGCGGCGCGAGCGAATGCTTTTACTCGCTGCCGTTCGGCCAGATCCAGTTCTCGGCTTCCGACTGCGGTTGTCCACGGGAGATTGAGCTGGTCCACCTTGTAGTAAACGTGCTCCAGCACTTCGGGCATTCGAATTTCAACCGCACCAAGTTCTTCAGTGAGCCGTGCTCGGGTCTTGCTTCCGTCATAGATCGGAAAGCCGCGTCCGGTCGCTTCGTTCTTTACCACCACATAGCTGACACCGGAGCCAAGCTGGTCGCTGACGAGCTTTAGCAGCACCGTACTGTCCTTGATGGGCGAGATGACGAACGCAATTGTGACCGCGATATGCATTTCCTCACAGACGGTCAGGAAGTCCGTTTCGGCCATCCATTGTATGAGGCGGTCGCCGCTCTGTGCGCCGAGATCGACTAGCCAATGGGCGACGCCCTCCGTTTCCAGAGCGTTGAGCAATTGGTCAAGGCTGGCCGGGTCATGGATGTTAATTGGCTTTGTATTGTCCGAATAGAATCTCAGCAGGTGCCCGTTGGTTGGGTCGGTGTCGTAACCGCGCCACTCCGGCGCGTGCTGCGTGTAGTAGTCGGCGAGGAGCCGGGCAAATGTGCTTTTGCCGACGCCGCCTTTGTCGCCATGAACGATAACGAGACGTTTTGTGGGTGTGGATTGCTTCATAAATGGATTTATAGGTCTCTTTCGTTAATGCCGCCCTTGAGTCCCGGTCGTGGCGTGCTGGGCGACGGAATTGGGGATCTTGGGTCGGACTTTGCCGTAGCCTTGGTTGCCTTGCCTCCCGGTTTTGGTGTGCGTTTGGCGGCGAGGTATGCCTTGAGGGTGCTGACACTGCACTCGATTCCCTGCTCGCGGAGGAAGTTGGCTAATTGCTCGTATGTCACCCCATTGGCACGAGCGTCTTTGAGTTTTGGCCTCATTCGGGCGATGAAGGCTTTCAGCGTGGGCGCGGCCTTTGGACGCTCAGCTAGCCAGGTGTCGAACGCCTTCGTAAACTGTCCGTCGTCGAGAGGGAGCGCGCCTGGTGCCTTTTTCATACTGGGCACCATTCTGCGGTATACGGCGAATGACGTTGCTCCCGCGCGGGATCATTCTCGCGCTGGGTTTGTGGTGAACTCGGGATTCAGAGCCGTCTTACAAGCGAAGCTTGTGCGTTGGTCTATTTCCAAAACTAAACCGCCAATCCTGGCGGAACCTATGCCACTACAACTCCCATGATCCGAGGTCGAGCAATGAAGGGAGGCGCGAATTATTGCGCCCAGCACCTTCAGGCGAATGATTATTATGAGAAGGGCTGCAAGATTGAGGGCATCTGGGTCGGCTCAGCTTGTGAGGCGTTTGGGGTGAAGACAGGGGGAACGGTTCTCCCGGAAGCATTTGAAAGGCTGCGGCAGAATCAGCACGCGACCTTGCTGGACCCGGACGGCGAACCGATGCAGATCACCGAGCGGATGCATGGCGACACGGTGGACGGCCACGAGCGGCGGGCGTTTTACGATTTCACGATCTCCGCGCCGAAGACGTTTTCCGTGGCTGCGGTGACAGGGGGACTGGAGCCGGCACGAGACTGGCATCGGGCTGCGGTCGTCAAGGCGGTCGCTGAGATGGAGCAATGGACCGCGTACCGCACCAACCGAGGCGGAAATATCGAATTGCATCCGAGTGGGAATTTCTGCGCGGCGCATTATGCCCATGACGCGAACCGGAATCTGGAGCCGCAGTTGCACGATCACCTCGTCATTTTGAATATGACGCGAGGAAGCGGGGGCAAGAGCTACGCGATTGAATCCAAGGCGTTCTTCGACCGGGTGAACTATTTCACGGCGATTTACCGGGATGAGCTGGCCGCCCAAGCCCAGCGAGCCGGGGTCGAAATAATCTGGGGCCAGCACGGCGAGCCGCAAATCAAGGCTCTCTACGAACAGGGGCTGCACGATCACTTTTCCCGGCGGACCCAGGAGGCGGAATCCCTGATTGCCCGATGTGAATCCCTTCTAGGTCGGAAACTCGACAACAACCAAAGGAAGATTTTTGTGATGGCATCGCGCGGAATCGATTTCGCCGCATTTGAGCGGGCGTTCGCAGGTGAGAACCACGGCCGCTCATGGCCGACGGGCGAGGCATTCGACCGAATGGTCGCGCTTGTGCGTTCGTGCGCGGACGGCGGCTTGAAGGAAACCACAACCGCTGAGGTTGTCTCGGCGCAGCGGGCGAGCCTATCGCCGGAGCAGCGGATAGCACTCGACTCCCTTGTTGGGCGGGCAGGAGTGGGCAAAGTTCAGATCGCGCCGGATACTCCGACGCTGGCCGAGTCGATCAGCCATGCGCTGGAGCACTGCTTCGAGCGCCAGTCCGTTCGGAAGGCGCACGATGTGTGGGAGGAAGCCATCCGGCATGGACGCGGCGCGGGCATCGACATCAAAGCGCTGGGGGCCGAATTCGACCGCCTGGCTTCCGGGAGCCAGAGCAGACTTGTGGCTTTGGGGGATGAACTCACCACCACATTGCATTTGGAGCGAGAGCGGGCACTGGTCGCAGCCATCGAAACCGGGAAAGACACGGTTCTGCCGGCCAGTGTTCGGTTCATCCCATCATCCCGCCTCAATTCCGAACAGCGGGATGCCGTTGCCGGACTGGTCGGGTCGCGCGACCGCTGGAACGCGCTGATCGGTGACGCTGGAACCGGGAAAACGTTCGCGGCCAGTGAACTGGTTCGCGCCTATATCGAAGCGGGACGGGATGTTTTCATGTGCGCTCCATCGAACAGCGCGCGGGACGTGTTGCGCGCCGATGGACGGAGGCTGAGAGAGGAAAGAGGCACCGCAACGGTCGCAAAACCTTTCGAGGAAGCCGAATCGCTCCAAAAGCTCCTTTGCGATAGGCAACTCCAGCAATCCATTGGAGGCGATGGCCTGGTGTTTGTGGATGAGGCAGGGCTGGCAAGCACCAAGATGCTCCATGAATTGATGGAACTGGCGGAGAAACACCGCTGGCGGGTCCATCTTCAAGGGGATGACAAACAGCATACCAGCGTCGAGGCCGGCGACGCGTTCCGGTTGCTCCTGGCCCATTCGTCAATGCGGCGGTGGCGCCTTTCCGACATCCGGCGTCAAACGGCGCAAAGTGGCCTTCGGGAAGTATCCAGGCATTTCGCCGCCGGTCGGGTGCGAACAGGTTTGGAACTGCTTGAGGCTCGCGGGAGCATCATCGAGGCCCAAGGCGAGGAACGGCTCCGGTCCATTGCGCGTGATTACGTGGATCTGGTCCAGAGCGGGAGGAGTTGCTTGGTCGTCAACCGTACCCACCGTGAGAACGATGCCGTGTCGGCGTTCATTCGTGAGGAACTGAAAGCGCGAGGGGTCTTAAAGGAAGGCCATTTAGTGGACACTGTCCGCTCGCTGGGCTGGACAGCCGCGCAGAAGCGCGACTACCGGAACTATGGTCCCGGCCAGGTAATCGAGGTGACGACCGGCAGGGAGCGGAGCAAGACGTTCGAAGTCAAAGGCGTTGAGCGGGGAAGGGGCATCCGCGTGTGTGACCAAGAGGGGCGGGAAAGGTATTTCAGCCGCGGCGATAGCAAGCGCATCGATGTGTGCGAGAAGCGCTCCCTGGAGGTCGCGGTCGATGATTTGATTCTATTGCGCTCCGGGCAGAAGAATAGCCGCGGAGAATTGGTCAATGGCGAGCGTCTCCAAATCACAAGAATTGAGGAGGGCGGCATTTACGGGCATTCGCTCGGACCAGATGGCCGACCTCAACAGGCCGAAATCCCGATCACGATCCGAAATTTCGCCCACGGCTACGCCAGCACCTCACACCGCAGCCAAGGCAGCACCGTCCAGGTCGCGTTGGTGGGACTCGACCGCGAATCGATCACGCAAGCCGATAACAAAATGCTGTACGTCGCCAGTACCCGTGAACGGGAAGACCTCCGTTACTACGTGGAGAGCAAGGCGGCGCTCTTTGCTCACGCAGGCAACGTTTCGGGCCATCGGAAGGCTGCGCTCGACCTGGCGCACAAACCCGGCAGGAGCCGGGATATTCAACAGGTGCTCAAATGCAAACAGATCATCACCGTTCCCTTCCACCAGATCGGACTCAAGTTTATGCGCGGGTTTACACAACTCGCCCGATTCGTCACGCAAACTGTCCACAAGCGCGAAGCGATGACTATCGCCGCCGGCCGCAAAATCGATCTGGTTCACCAGCAAGAAATTGCGCGCTCCACGCGCCAGTCGCCGGGGCATCGCCGAATCGAGACACCGCAATCCCGCAGTCGCGGTTATAGCCCATGAAACCCCCTCTGCCCTTTTTCAAGACGGGTCACGCCCGCGTTATCACCCTCGAATTGCAATCCAAGACACGCGACTGCTGGGCTCTTTCCTACGCCTACCTTCTCAGCCTGCATTACGATGCCACGGGCTCAATTGAGCTTCAGTTTTCATCGGCCAAGGTGGTAATCGAGGGCCAGCAGCTCAAATCGCTCTACGATGCCCTCAAGGAACAAACTGTGGTCTCGATTCGGGAGGCAGACTTGGAAGGCGAGCGGTCCAGCGGTGGTGTGACGTTCATTCAATCCATTGCCGTGAACCCCGTGGCTTGAGGTGTTTGTGGAGGCGCACAGGCAAACGACGCGATAACCGGCCTGCGCGAGGCTTGTGTCGCGCGTGCGACGTGGAATGGAAAATGATGACCTTAACTGGGGTTGCCTCGCTCATGAAAAGGCCATGCTGCCGATTACGGAACAATAGCGCCAAAACTGACTCGCCGGGCTTGTACTCTGCTGTGCTCCTGCCGCAGATGCCCGTAGGTCTTCATGCACAGCGCTCCGCCGTCCTTGTGCCCAAGCCAGCGCGAAACAGTCGGTATGTCCACCCCACTTTCGATACAAATCGTAGCGAACAGGTGTCGCAAGTCATGGTGTGTGATCCGCCTCATCCCAATCTTTTCGGCTGCGTGGGTCATGCTCTTTTCGCATTCGGAGACTCGCATTATTGGCGTGCTCGCAAGCTCGTGTGGACGCTCGGCCTTCAATTCTTTCAATAGGATCTCCAACTCCGGGATCATCGGAACCCTGCGCGTTTCGCCGTTCTTAGTGGCCGTTTCGGGATCCCCTCTAACGTGAAGTTCACACTGCGTGAAGCTGACGTCACTCCATGTGACATTCCGCGCCTCACCGATACGAACCCCAGTGTATGCCAGAAATTGTACCAATATTGCGCAGTCTTTTGAAGTTGCGCCTCCAGCCGTGCGAATTGTCTCAACGAACTGTAGGAACTGCTCCCGGGAAGGTAATTCCAGCCGTTTTGCCAATACGCGCACCCTATCTAGACTCGCTGCCGGATTGTTGAAACGTGCACCGGCCGAGATTGCCTGCCGGAAGATGTCACGCAGTACGCCAATGCTGTTGTTTACCACGGTAGGGGCGTAACGCTGCTGATAGCTCATCAGCCAATTTTCACAATCTCGCTCGCTCACTTTCCGGACGTCGGTTCCCGGCAACGCCGGCCACGACCGCTCGATAAAATCGACGAGTTGTCTGTAATAGCCCTTTGAACGCGGTTTGAGGGAGGCGCTCGCCTCCATTTTCCTCAGATAGGCCTGCGTAGCATCGCTCACGGTCATTTTCCCGTTCGCGAACGCTTTTACCGATTCGTGGAGGGATCGGTGTTCACGAATCTTCTCCGGAAGCCGTTGTTTCGCTACCGAGAAAACCGCCGTTTCAAGACTCTGACGGACGAGCCGCCCGCCGACTTTGAATCGTGCGTAGTACGTCCCCGAGGGGCGATAGCGAATAAGATTTTGAACTTGGGTCGATTCCCAAACAGGAGAGTCGTCATCATCCATGGCTGTGATGCCATGGTCTCAGGTCTGAGCGACGGGTATGCGCCACCCTTGGCGCATATTAAATCGGTGCATTTTCGGCAGGTCATCGAGACGACCCAAGCAGGTGTGAGTCGACCGGGGTCACCTCAGCGGAATCGAGGGCGCAAAATACCCTGTTCTAAATGCCTCGGAACGGGCGATTTGTATCCGGCTTCACCGCAGGGGATACAAAAGGGGGATACAAATGCATTTTGGGAGTGCTTCGCGCTTTGCGTAAGCCGTTGATTATGAATGGTGCACCCGTCAGGAGTCGAACCTGAAACCTTCTGATTCGTAGTCAGATGCTCTATCCAGTTGAGCTACGGGTGCGTAGGGAGGGCAGGAGAGTAGCCGAGGTTTCCGTGGTGTCAAGGCGCTTGATCGCTTGATCGCGGGAGGGGGCCATCGTATGATTATGAAAATCGCGGTGAACCCCCAAAAATGTTTGACGGCGCACGAAAAGAGCGGTTAAGTGCGCCAAAGTTATGGAAAATATGGAGAATATGGTCCAAGTCCTCGTCGTCGATGACGAGCCGGCGGTTGCTCTCGCCATCAAGTCCGCTCTCAAGTTCTGCGGTTATTCCGTCACCACTGCGCCCAGCGGCGATGCGGCTCTCGAGCTCATCGAGGCCAATCCAAGCCAGTTCTCGGTGCTCCTGAGCGATCACAATATGCCAGGGCTCGGCGGCCCGGCGCTGGTCAGGGCGGCGCGTTCGGCCGGGTTTCCGGGGAAGATCGTCATCCTTTCCGCCTTTCTCACGGATACGAACGTTGCGCTCTATGAGCAGCTCGGTGTGGACCAAATCCTTTCCAAGCCTTTCAGCCTCGAGCGCCTGCGGATTGCGCTGCAAAACGCCCTGCACCTCGTCTCCTGCGAGTAGATCGCCGCTAATCGTTCGGGAACTGGCTGCGCAGGTAATAGAGGGTCACCTGGCCGACCTCCGCGAGGCTCTGCGGGGAGAGCTTGTCCAGCGTATCGGCGGCGGTATGCCACGGGGGGTAATCGAAATCGATCAGGTCAATCGTCGGGATTTGCGCGAAGCTGAGCATCGGCACGTGGTCGTCGTAAATCTGGCGGTCGAAGATGGTGAAGGCGCCGCGCAGGTTGAGCGCGGTCGCGGAGTCCATGATGCCGCGTGTGAGATCCGGCGGCGAATCCGGGGAGAGGGTGATGATCAGGTTCTTCGGCCCCATCATGTCCCAGAGGATGCCGAACTTGAATTGCGTATCCCGCCCGCTGTCGCGCAGCGTCCGGGAGAAATAGCGGCTGCCGTAGAGCCCGTCGGTATCGGTGAATTGCACGAACGCCTCCTCGCCGTCGAAGAATACCAGCTCCACCTTTTTCGCCAGGCTGGGATCCTGTGCCAGCGTCCGCGCCAACTCGATCAGCGCCCCAGTGCTGGAGCCGCCGTCGCTCGCGCCGACGAAGCGGATGGTTTCGAACCACTTCGTGTCGTAATGGGAGCAGACAATCGCCTGCTGCGTCGTCGTACTGCCGCCGTAGGTGGCGATGAGATTGACAAATTTTTTGCGCCCCAGCGGCGTATCGTCCTCAAACTCCTGCCGCTGGATCTTCCACCCGGCTTTCTCCACCTCCGTGGTAATGTATTGCCGCGTCTTCTCCAGCGCCGCGGACTCGGCGGGGCGCGGGCCGAGATCGACCTGGGCCTTCACATCGGCGAAAGCCCGGTCGCCGTTGTAGAGATTCCAAATGTCCGGCACCGGCTTCGGGGCGTCGCTGCCGGCATGGCACGCAGCCATCAGCGTGAGCATTGCGGCGAGGCTGAGCGCCAGTCGAAGCTTCATGGAGCGGGGCGGTAACTACTCGGTGCCGATACCGATCACGTCGAGGATCCGCTGGAGGTCATCCTTGCCGTAATACTCGATCTCGATGCGGCCGCGCTTTTCTCCATGCTGGACGATGACGTGCGTGGCCAGGTGCTGCTGCAGGCGGTTCTGCACATGCTGCATTTGCGGCGAGAGGGCGGCATGCCTTGCGCCGTTGCCGCCGGAGCGCGTCGGGCGTTCCGTCCCCTGGCTCGCGAAGTGGCTTGCCACCAGCTTCTCCGTGGCCCGGACGGTATGCCCCTGCCGGATGACGGTTTCCGCGATCAGCCGCTGCTCCTCCGGGGTCTTGAGCGAGAGCAGCACCTTTGCGTGTCCCACGGAGATCCTGTCCTGCGCCAGCCAGCTCTGCACCTCCGGGTCGAGCTCCAGCAGCCGCATGCAATTGGCCACGGCCGCGCGGCTCTTGCCCACCTTTTGGGCGATGTCTTCCTGCCGGAGCCCGAACTCCCGCGCGAGGCGCGAGAAGGCGAGCGCTTCTTCAATCGGGTTGAGGTCCTCGCGCTGGAGATTCTCGATGAGCGCGAGCTCCAGCACTTCCTGGTCGGATGCCGTGCGGACGATGACTGGCGCTTCCAGCAAGCCGACTTCCTTCGCGGCGCGCCAGCGGCGCTCGCCGGCGATGAGCTCGAATTTATCCAGCCGCTGGCGGACGATGAGCGGCTGGATGATCCCATGGACGCGGATGGATTCCACCAGCTCCAGCAGCTTTTCCCCGCGAAATTCCGTGCGCGGCTGCAGCGGCGTGGGAGTGATGTTCTCCAGCCTCACCATCTGCACGCGCTCGCCCAGCTCCGGCATCGGAGTTGGAGAGGCCACGCGCTGATTGATCAGCGCGCTGAGACCTTTTCCGAGAGCAACCTTGGGCATGAGGGACCCACGTTATTTGCTGCGGGGCAGATTGCCAATTTCGATTTTGCTCAATACGTTGTCTTTTGTGCGCCAGTGGCTTCCGCAACTCTCGCTCTGGCAGGATGACATTCCGCACGCCGCCGCGTTGAACATGGCCATCGACGAGGCGCTCCTGGCTCAAATTTCAGGGCCGGTGCTGCGGGTTTACCGGTGGATTGTGCCGGCTGTTTCGTTCGGTTATTTCGAGCATTGGGCGCCGATCCGGGACGCTTATCCGGACCGCGACCCGGTTCGCCGCTGGACCGGCGGCGGCGTGGTGCTGCACGGGGAGGATTTTACCTATTCCCTGCTGATCCCGCGTCACGTGGATATCCCTCCCGTAACGCCAATCGAATCCTACGCCATCATCCACGGCGCTCTTTGCGGAGCGTTGGAAGATGCGGGCATCCCCGCCGCGCCGGCGTCCGCGGCATCACCGAAAATGTCCCATGCCTGTTTCGAGAACGCGGTCATGCACGATGTCCTGGCCGGCGGTCGCAAAATCGCCGGCGCCGCGCAACGGCGCACGAGGGCCGGCCTTATCCACCAGGGGAGCGTGCAGAGCGTGGAACTGCCGGAGGGTTTTGCCGGCGGATTCGCCAGTAAGCTTGCAGGCCGCGTCAGCAGTGAGGAGTTCGACGTTTCGGCAACAGCCGGCGAATTGGCGACTGCGAAATATGGCAGCCGGCCCTGGCTGGAGCGCTGTTGAGCAGACTACCCGACAGCCGCCATCCCGCCCGGATTGGTCTGCTGCGGAGGCAGCGACAGGACGGTGGAGGACCAGTAATCGATAATCTCCAGCGCCTGGAAGCGGAAGACGATCAGCAGCGCGTCATTGAGCGGCACGTTGATCTTCTTCGCGATCTGCTGGAGCGTCTCCGCGCCGTTGATCGCAGTCGCGAAACGGGCTTCGACGTCGTTCAGCTTCAGCTTCTGGATCAGCTCGTACCCTTTGCGGGTGTAGGCGGGCGAACCATTCGGGTCGGGCCGCTGGCTGGCCATCAGGCTATCGAAACGGACATGGCGCAGGCTCGCGAGCACCCAGTTGTCCGGGTCATCGGTCGAGGGCGGGAAATTGCGGGCGTAATCGGGAAACTCCCCGATTTCCGAAAACTCGAAATTGACGCGGCCCGCCGTCCAGAGATTGGCGAAGAGACGCTGGCCATGCTCGCGCGTGATCTGGACCACGTCATCGTGCGGGAAGCCGTTGCGGCCTGCGAGGAAGAGAAACAGCGGGCAACCGGAGGCGCCCTGGTTGACCTGGCCCTCCATCACCAGCCCGAGATTGGTCGAGCTGAGGATCACCGGGGAGTCGCGCAGGTAGAGGTTAAAATTACGCGTCGTGGCAAAAAGGAACCGGCCTTTTGAGAAGAATAACTCGACCGGAAAACGATTGATGAATACCCGGAGCACGCCGGTCATCTTGTCGCCATAAGCCATCTGGAGCGCGTTGCGCAGCGAGAAAAACCCGGTGTGACCGGCAAAGACCACCTTGGCCGCGTCGCGGAAGAGGATGACCGAGGAAGGAGCGGGGGCAGCCTTGGCCGCGGCGAGCTGCGTGCTCACCACCGGCAGGAGGGATTCCGCGCTGACCGGCTTCGGGATGCTGCGTACGACATTGGCGTAGCGCGCCTTGAGCTTCTCGCCATGTCCGTTGCTGGACATCACAACGACCGGGACATTGGAGGTCGCCGGATCGTTCAAAAGGCGGTAGATGACGGCCTCGCCGTCCATGTCCGGCAGCGATTCATTCAGAAGAATGAGATCCGGCTGGGCCACCAAAAAGCGGTCAAAACCCTCCGCGGCGCGCTGGGCCAGGAGGACATCGACGTTGCCAAAGCTTTGGGCGAGCGCGGTTTCCGCGGCTTTGGACGATGCCAGGCTGTCGTCAATGACGAGTATTTTTTGAGACATGGCGGGTGGAATACACTATGCGAGCAAGAAACAAGCCCAGCTCGACCGAGAGCGAAAAAATACGGGAACGGCGTTCGAAGTCAATAAGATGCGCGGAATAACGATTGTAACGATCAGGAGCACGTCGTTGGGGTACGGGGAAGTGTTCCTTTTGCGCTAATAGGGTCCCTCCGGGTGGACATTTCCCGGCGTATCTCTTAACTCTTCCTTCCCACTATTTATGGATTCCGTCCGCGTTCGCTTTGCTCCTTCGCCCACGGGTTCCCTCCACATCGGAGGGGGCCGCACGGCGCTTTTCAATTGGCTTTACGCCCGCCATTGCGGCGGGAGCATGGTGCTGCGCGTCGAGGATACCGACAAGGCGCGCAATACCCCCGACGCCACGCAGGCCATCTTTGACGGGTTGCGCTGGCTGGGCATCGATTGGGACGAGGGTCCGCAGGTGGGCGGCGATTATGGGCCTTATTTCCAGAGCGAGCGGGAGGCCACCTATCAAAGCTACCTGAGCCGGCTCCAGGCTTCCGGGCATGTTTATGAAGAGGGTGGTGTCATCCGGTTCCGCTATACGCGGGAGAAGATTACCGTCCATGACCTCATCTGCGGCGATGTCGAGATCGACATGACCGATCCGGCCACCAATCCCGATATGACCATCCGCCGGCCGGATGGGTCGTGGATTTTCCATTTCGTCAATGTGGTGGACGACATCGAGATGCGGATCTCCCATGTCATCCGCGGCGAGGATCATCTCTCGAATACCCCCAAGCATCTGCAGCTCTACCAGGCGCTCGGGGCGACGCCGCCGCGGTTCGGCCACATCCCGCTCATCCTGAACAAGGACGGCTCCAAGATGAGCAAACGCGACCAGGGCGCCAGTCTGGCCTCCTATATGGAGCTCGGCTATTCGCCGGAGGCGGTTCGCAATTACCTCTGCCTCCTTGGGTGGTCACCGAAGGACAACCGGGAGAAACTCGACATCCAGGAGGTCATTCGCATTTTTGATCTCAAGAATATCAATCGCAAGAATGCGGCGTTCGACCTGGACAAATGCACCTGGCTTAGCGGCGAGTATTTGCGCGAGGTCGATCCGGAGACCTTCCAGCAGCGCTCGCGGGCGGCGCTCCTCCGCGCCGGGGTCGATCTCGAGGCATTCCCGCCGGACTACGTCCGCGCGGCCATCGATACCTGCAGGGGCAAGCTCAAGATATTCAACGAGTTGCCCGCGTACGCCGGGTTCTACTTCAAGAAGGAGGTTACTTATGACGCGGAGGCCGCGGCGAAGCAATTCACGCCTGAGAATCTCCCTCGGCTCAAGGCGGTCCGGGAGGCCTTTGCCGGCAGCGAGTCCTTCGACGCGGCAGCGGTCGAGGGCGCACTCAAAGCCACAGCCGCCAGCCTCGCCGTTAAAGTCGGCCTGCTGGTGCATCCCACCCGCCTTGCCCTTACCGGCGCTGCGTCTGGGCCCAGCCTCTACCACTTAATCGAGGTTCTCGGACGCGAAGAGACACTGCGGCGGATTGATGTGGCGCTGGAGAACTTTGGGCGTTCTTAGGACGCGGGACGGGGCCTTTTTGGCCACAGATTAGCGCAGATTATTTGGGAGGGTGGATACCATTACGGATAATTTCAATTCCGTTCCGGCCGCCATAGCCGGCGATGTCGCTCCACTTGGAGACGAAGCCGCGGATATCGCTCTCCCTCAATCTGCGGTAATCTGCGTTAATCTGAGGCCAAAACAAAACCGCCCGCCGTGCCTCTACCTCGCCGATGTGGTGGTGTTCTGGAAGTACACCACGTGGCCGTCGGCGTAGAGCGCGTTCATGTGGCCGAAGTGAATCTGGGTATCGTCAAACACCTGGCGGATTTTTGAGAGCTTGGCCACGAAACCGGTCGCCCCGTTGGTGCCCGAGACGCCCCCGAAGCGGCGCCCGTAGATCAGCGGCTCGCTGGTATTCTCATCGTCCAGCGTCGGCTTCCAGTCATAGCTGTTCTGGTATTGGGCGTAGGAGCTGGCGGTACCCCCCAGCTTCAGGTCCGAGGGGCACTGCAAGGTGCTCGCTGTCACGCCATAGGGACCGAAGGCGGTCAGCATATCCGTCACTCCGGGCGTTCCGGCCGGGTAAATCAGCGGCGGGACCGCCGGGTTGATCATCGGGAAGTTCTGGCTGTGATCGCCGAGGTAGAGCTGTATCGCCTGGCCGATGTTCCGCAGGTTGTTCGAGCACTTGATGCTGTCCGCGCGCTGGTTGAGCGTGCCGATCGCGGGGATCAACAGGCTCGCGAGGATCGCGATGATCGTGATGACGCACAGCAGCTCGATGAGCGTGAAGGCGCCGGCCCGGCGGGCGCGATCCTCGTGGATTGCGTGGGGAGCCGGGGAGGGAAGCGTGATCGATTGCGCGGGTGCTCTCATTACAACTTGCCCGTGATTTGCATCTTCCGATTGGCGTAATTGGCGAACCGCTGCGTGCGCTGCTCGTGACTCATCATGCCGTCGCGGCCATCCATGCGATTGGCCATCATCTGCTGCACCACGGGATCCTGCATGTGCTGCATAATGGCCGCCTGCCGCTGGTCGTCGGTCATCGTCTGGAGGCTCTTCCAGAAGGCCCGCTCGGTGTCGAAATTCGACTGCGCCTCAGTCCTTTCCTCCGGCGGCAAACGATCGATCTGCGATTGGACGCGCTCCGCGAAAAGGTCGGGATCAAGTTGTCCGCCTCCGCCCCCGCCGCCAAATTGTCCGCCACCGGGGCCGCGGCCGCCGCCGCCATTCTTGCTGAGGAAGAAAACCTCGTCGTCCCGGCTGCGGGTTGCGCTGAGGAGCTTGGGCACCACATGCTGCACGACGCCGGGGTCCGGGGCTTTGTCCACCGTGGGATTCCAGTCGGTCGGGAAGGCAAATCCGGCGTTGGTGGCCTGTGCGGCCTCGGTAAAGAAAGTCTGCAAAGGATTCGGCGCGGCCGTTTTCGGGGTCCAGCTATCCGTGCGCGGATCCGGCGGCGAGGGGTCCGCGGAATCGTCATCCACCGGCGCCATGTTGCCCATGGGGAAGGAGACCATCTTCCATCCATTCGGCTGCTGCCCGCTGAACCATGCCGCCTCGCCGGCCGCGAGAGTCGGCTTGTCGCCCGCGACAAAGAAGAGCAGGCGCCAGCGGGAATTGGTGGCCGTGGAGAGCGTCTCCAGGGCGGTATTGAGGTGAACCTTGTCCACGTCCATGGTCACGGGTGTATCCAGCGGCATGTCCGTCTGGATATTGGCATGGCCCTGGCGTTCCATGGAGGCGATGACCTTGCTGAGCGGCGTCCCCCTCGCGTGGATGGTGATGAGCCCCCAATCCGCCCATACGTGATACACGATCGCGAAGATCAGCAGCAGAAAGGTGGCAATGACGAGTGCTTGAGTACGGTTGATGCGGTTCACGGCATTGGATGAGACACCGGATGTGGGCCGGAAGTTACAAAGGAATTGAAATTTCGCGGGATCCTTGAGCCGATTATTCGCGGAAATTCTTAAAATGGAGCGAAACGCCGAAGTCCCGGCTGCGCGCAAACTGGATGACCGCCTGGAGATCGTCCTTTTTCTTGCCCGTCACCCGTATCTGGCGGTCCTGCAGGGAACACTGGACCTTGAGGCCCTCTTCCTTGATCGCCTTGATGATTTCCTTCGCCTTTTCGCCCTCCAGCCCCTGTTTGATGTGCAGTTCCTGCGTTGCCCGGCCCATGGAGGAGATGGCGGGGTCCTTCTGGTCGATGTTGCGGAGATCGATGTTCCGCTTCGCCAGCCGGCCGATAACGATCTCCAGCAGGCCGGCCAGCTTGCTGCCATCGGCGGCGGCCAGCTTGATGAGGGTGGTAGAGGCCTCCTCGATCTCAGCGGGGCTGTTCTTGAAATCGAACCGGGTGGCGAGTTCCTTGCGGGCCTGCATCAACGCATTGACCAGCTCGCCATGATCCACCTCTGAAACGATGTCGAAGGAGGGCACGTCTTAAATGTCTATTCGCACCCGGATCAAAAGTCGAGCCGAGCCGTAAGCCGCACATAGGGAGCTGGATGGGTATCGAAACTCTCGCCGGCGCGGCTATAGTCAAACTCGCTCTGCACCGTGTACCCTGCCCCAAAGTCGAACGTGATCGGCTTGGCGCTCCACGTCACACCGGCCCCCGCGCGGACCTCGTCGTACGTCAGCACCGCGCCGGAGAGCTTGATGGGGGTGACCGAACGGTTGTCAGTTTTGTACGCCCCGCCCACCAGTTCCGCCCCGGCGTAAACCCCCACGTTGTCCGAGACCGAGTAGACCAGCCGGGGATCGGGCAGGTAGCCGTCGAGTTCCCATTTGTCGTTGATGTGCCAGTAGATGCCGCCGATCGGGAATACCGGGTAGCGCGACAGGCCCGAGATGGTGACGCCGCCGATCAGGTAAAACTCCTTGCTGTTAAAGATGGGGATGACGCAGGCGATATTCGTCGGGGCATCGAACGAACCGGAGTTCACCTTCTGCTGAAAATAAACGCCGGGCCGTGTCTCGATGAGGAAGCCGGTCCTGCCATCGACCAGGTACTCCAGCGCGACGACGCCTGCCGCGCTCTGCAGCGTATCCGGCAGACGGGTTTCATTGTGGATGCTGAAGTCGAATCGCTCATAGTCCGCGCCAAGGCGGAGAAACCACTGGCCGCCCTGGACATTGGGCCAGGTGGTGAAATCGAGCGGGATGCGGTAGTCCGCCTCGAAGTTATTGTGCAGCACTTCCAGGTTGCCGCTGCCGCGCTTGAGATCCTGGTGGAAGCCGTAGTCGCTGGTTTCGAAGACCGAGAACGTCGAGGGCTCGGCGGACACAGTCGTCTGGACGGTCTTGTCCGCCGGGGTGCTGGTTTCCGTGCCGGCAAGTGCTGCGATGGGGAGTGCGATGAGGAGGATTGGGATCAGGCGGCGCATGGGGCGAAGTGTAGGGGGTGAGAGGTTGCTGGCAATAGGGGGAATGGCTGATTGAGGTTGAAAATTTTTAGTGGGAGCCGCCGGCGGAATAGCGCCCCATCAACTCGGCTGTCGCGATGACGTGGCCCTTGATCGCCGCGTCCAGTTCCTTGCGCGTTGCGCCGGTCTGGAGCTGGAGGACGGTGTCCAGCGCGGAAAGCCGGAAGAAATAGCGATGCGTGCCTGAGGGGGGTTGCGGTCCGCCGTAGCCGGTCCGGCCAAAGTCATTGGCGCCCTCGGCGACTTTCTCACCACGGAGCGATTTGGCGCCCGGAGGGATGTTCCAGGCAATCCAATGGGTAAAGTCCCCGGATGGTGCATCCGGGTCTTCCACGATCAACGCAAGCGACCTGGTCCCTTGCGGGACGCCCGCGATCTCCAGGTGCGGTGGGACATTCGCCCCATCCGCGGTGAACTGGGCCGGGATGAAACCGCCCGGGGTAAAATCCGGGCTGGTGAGCCGGAACGCCGGATCAGCCCGCGACACGGAGGCGATTGCCAGGAGCAGAAATGCAAGCAGGGGGATGCGCATGGTTCTGACGGAATTCGACCGGCGGCATCAATGTGGATGCCGATGCGCGCTTATTCGTAGCGCAACGCTTCCACCGGGTCCAGCCGCGCGGCGAACCACGCGGGGAAGAATGCGGCGAACGAGCAGACGATGAATCCGCTGACGCAGATGATCGCGATATCGTGCGGGACGATCTGCGCGGGGATTGCGGAGAAGTCGTACACGCTGGCGGGGAAGATCTTCATGGTGCTGATGGTCCGCAACCAGCCGAGGAATTGATTGCGATATTGCACCGCGGTGATGCCGAGGAGGAAGCCGGTCAGGTTTCCAAAAAACCCGACAACCATCCCCTGCATCATGAAGACCCATGTGATCTGCGCGGTGGTGGCGCCGAGCGCTTTCATGACGCCGATCTCGCGCGTTTTTTGAACGGTGACGGTGATGAGCGTGGTCATGATGCCGAATGCCGCGACAATGACGATGAAGAGGAGGATAAAGAACATCACCGTCCGCTCGATGCGGATGGCGTCGAAACGGTCCTCGTTGTTGTCCATCCAGGTCGAGGCATTGGCGCCATTCTTGAGGGTCTGGTTGAGTCGATCGCGCACTTCCGTGGCGGCGATTTCAGGATTCGTCGTCTTGACCGCGATGCTGTGGACGGAGTCCTCAAGGTGGTAGATTTCCTGTCCCAGCGAGAGGGAGACGAAGAGGACATTCGCGTCGTACTCGTACCGGCCGGACTCGAAGATGCCGGTTACCGTCAGATCCTCGGGCATGGAGACCTCGTTCTTCAGGTCGGACAATCGCTTCTTTGAATCCGGGTCGTTCTCCTCCTGGCGGATCGCGTCGAGGATGGGTTTCAGGTTGCCGCCGGTGATCGTGATCTTGTCGCCGACATGGGCGTTGAGGGAGTTCGCCAGCGCGACGCCGAGGATGACGGACTCATCGTCGAGCTTGTAGCTGCCTTCGATAATGAGGTTCTTGATATCGACCACTTTCAACTCCGCCTGCGGGTCGATGCCTTCCATCACGGGCGTGTTGACCATGTTATCGTGCTGCGCAATCACCGGCCCGCTCACCTGCGGAGCGGCGGCGACGACGCCGGGGACGTTGGAGAGGCTGGCGATGATCTGGCGCCAGTCATCAAGGGCGCCGTCGCCCTGGATCGTGACCTCCGGTTCAAAGCCCAGCACCGTATGCCTCAACTCCTCGTCAAAGCCGTGCATGACCGAAATTACGATGATCATCACCGCAATACCGAGCGTGACGCCGAGGATCGAAATCACGGTGATGACCGAAACGAACGAGCGCTTCGGCTTCAGGTAGCGCAGCGCCAGGAAGAGGGAAAATCGGGATGTCACTAGAGAGTCGGTTTCATCTGCGGAAAAAAGACGACGTCGCGGATGGACTCGGCCCCGGTGAGCATCATGACGAGACGGTCGATGCCGATGCCGATGCCGCCCGCCGGGGGCATGCCGTGCTCGAGGGCGGTGAGGAAGTCCTCGTCGATGTTTTGCTTCTCCTCGCCGGCCTGGTGCTCGAGGCGCTCGCGCTGGACGATGGGGTCGTTCAGCTCCGAGTATCCAGGAGAGATTTCCTGGCCGTTGATGATCAACTCGTACACATCCACCGTGGCCGGATCCTGCGCGCTCTGGCGGGCGAGGGGGACCAGCTCCGCCGGGCAATGGGTGACGAAGCACGGGTTGAAGGTTTTCTCCTCCACCAGCTTCTCGAAGACATGCTGCGTGACCTCGAAGTCAGCGAACGCCGGCGCGATCTCCACGCCCAGCTCCGACGCCCGGGCGCGGCGCGCCTCCGGGGTGAGATCGAACCAATCCTGCCCTGCGGCCTCGCGCACGAGATCGCGATACGGCGCGCGGCGCCATGGGCGGCTGAGGTCGATGGTGCGGATGGGATTCCCCTCCGCGTCCTTGTGGTCGATTTGCAAAGTGCCGCGGACGGTCTGCGCGAGGTGACAGATCAGTTCCTCCACCAGGTCGGCCATTTGCTGGAAATCGGCGAACGCCCAATACGCCTCCAGCATCGTGAACTCCGGGTTGTGCCGGCGCGAGATGCCCTCGTTGCGGAAATTACGGTTCAGCTCAAAAATTTTCGTGAAGCCGCCGACCAGCAGCCGCTTCAGGTAAAGCTCCGGCGCGATGCGGAGATAAAGGTCGAGGTTCAGCGCATTGTGATGCGTCTTGAACGGCTGCGCCGCCGCGCCGCCCGCGATGGCCTGCATCATCGGCGTCTCCACTTCCAAAAACCCGCGCTCCTGCAGGAACTCGCGGATCCCGCGAACGATCTGGATGCGCTGGAGGAAGACCTCGCGCGACCCGGGGTTCACCAGCAGATCGACATAACGCTGGCGGTACCGCTGTTCCACATCCGCGAGGCCGTACCATGAGCTGGGCAATGGCCGCAGCGCCTTCGAGAGGAGCGTGATCGACTTTACGCGCAGGCTCGGCTCGCCCGTTTTCGTCGTGAAACATTCCGCCTCGACGCCGATGAAGTCCGCGAGATCGAGCAGCTTGAAGAGCGCCACCTGCTCCGGCGCCATATCCTTGGTGCCAACATAAAGCTGGATCCGGTCTGTGCCGTCGTTGAGATCGAGGAAATGGCTGCGGCCCATGTCGCGATGCGCGGTAAGCCGGCCCGCCGCGCGCTCCTGGTTGCCCTCGGCAAACCGCGCGCGGATTTCCGCCACCGACCCGCTGGTTTCAAAGCGCCCGCCGAATGGATCGACCCCGAGTTCGCGAATGGCATCAACCTTCGCCCGGCGTGTGGCGAAGAGTTCGTTTTGGGATTCTGGCGGGTGCTCCATGGGTGAGGGGGGATATTGAGGAGTGAGGCGGGGAATGGCAACTCGCGCGTGCGGGATGGGACCTATGCGACCTACAGTGTCCAAGCCGCGAACAAGCTGCATGTTTTCGACGCTATTTCTGTCATTCCGCACGCCGAAGGCGTGGAGCATGGAAGCCTGGGGCAAGTCAGACCCGCAGGCGCGGGGCTGACGCCGCCCCAGGTTCGATCCCGGGAGAGAACCGCCCTGAGGGGGCGGAAGCAACCGCCCCGGTCATTCTATGATGCCTTCGACTCCCCAAAATTGCGTCCAATTGCTGCCTCCCTTTCAGGGCGGTTTCGACTCGGTCCCAGACCCAGGGCAGCGCTCGTTCCTCGCGCACCCCTGGGCTTTCTTTCTCCACGCCTTCGGCGTGCCGGAGTTCCGCAGTCAGCGCCATCCCGCCCTCCGCATCGGCATTGGCACCGGCTCCGCCGGGTCAGGACCTATGAACGGGATGGGCGCGGGAGATGGGGTGAATGAGCCCGACGGGGCGGACGTTTCGCGGCCTAATATCGCCGCCACGCCGCTTTCGCCAGCAGTGTGCCACCGACAATGCAAAAAACGGCTGATAGCGCTAGAAACCAGAATGAGCTGTCTCCAACGTATCTCTTGATTGCCAAAAGTCCTGAACTCGGAACGGCATTGGGTCCCATGCCATCCTTGAAAAGCCAATCGAGCGGCATGCACCACAGCAGAATGATTGCTGCGAAACTGAAGAGGAAAAACGCGCCGAAAAGACACGCCGCTAATCGGAGGTCGCCGGACCCGCACTGCTTCGATTTCGAACGTTTATACAGTAACACGTTGAAGGTTTGAGTGGAGCTTACACCCCCAAACTCGCCTCCGCCAGCCGCTCTTCCATGTCCCGCGCCTGGAGTTCGCTGATCATCTGCTCGATGTCGCCTTCCACGAAACGGTCCAGGTTGTAAAGCGTCAGCTCGATGCGGTGATCGGTTACCCGGTTCTGCGGGTAATTGTAAGTGCGGATTTTCTCGCTGCGGCTGCCGGTGCCGATCTGGCTTTTGCGGTGGGCTGCGTATTTCTCGGCTTCCTCGCGCTGCTTCTGTTCCAGGAGGCGGGAGCGCAGAATGTTGAGCGCCTTCTCCTTGTTCTTCTGCTGGCTGCGGCCGTCCTGGCAGCGGACGATCATGCCGGTGGGGATGTGCATGACCTGCACGGCGGAGTCCGTGGTATTGACTCCCTGGCCGCCGGGGCCACCGGCGCGGCAGACTTCGATCCGGATTTCATCGGCTTTGAGCTCCAGGTCCACTTCCTCCGCCTCGGGCAGCACCGCGACGGTGGCTGTCGAGGTATGGATTCGCCCCTGCGCCTCGGTCGCGGGCACGCGCTGCACCCGGTGGACGCCGCTCTCGTAGCGCAATTGCCGAAATACAGCCTGGCCGGACACCTTGAAAATCACCTCACGCAATCCCCCCAGCTCCGATGGGCTGCTCTCCAGTTGCTCCACCCGCAGGTTGTGCGCTTCCGCATACCGGCAGTACATCCGGTAGAGGTCCGCCGCGAAGAGCGCCGACTCGTCGCCACCGGTGCCGGCGCGGATTTCCAGGATGGCGTCGCGATCTTCATTCGCATCCGGCGGCAGGAGGAAAATCTGGATTTGCTTCTCCGCATGCGCGATCCGCTTCTGGAGCTCCGGGATTTCCGCGGCGGCCATCTCGGCCATCTCGGCGTCGGCGGCTTTGGCCAGATCCTGGCTTTCCTTCAGCTCGATCTGGGCTTTTTGGTAATCGGCCCATTCGCCCAGCAGTTCCTTGAGCCGCGTGTGCTCGCGGGTCAGCTCGACGGCTTTCTTTGGGTTCGAAAAGAAATCCGGCGAGGAGATGGCCGCTTCCAATTCGCGGAAGCGGTCAGCTTTTTTTTCGACTAGCGGGGCGAAGTCCATCAACGGAGGCAGAGGTTCAGGGGAGGTTCAGGTTCAAGTTAAAGTGTAAGTGCAGGCACATGCTGTCGCGAGGGCTGGGAGGCCAGCGAGTGGGGGGCGTGCAGACATAAAGAAAAACGGTGACCGGCCGGGGGGCACGATCACCGTCTGGGAAAATTCGAATGGAGCGCTAAGCTGCGGTCGTCTTCTTCGTGGCGCGGACAGCCTTGGTGCTGCCGAAACGGCGGGCGAACTTCTCGACGCGTCCGGCGGTATCGACGAATTTTTGCTCGCCGGTGAAGAACGGGTGACAGGCCGCGCAGATGCCGATCTTGAGATCACGGCGGGTCGAGCCGACGTGATAGACGGTGCCGCAGGCGCAGGAGACGGAGGTCTCGACGTATTTTGGATGAATCTCTGCTTTCATGGGTCGAAAAGGGAGGTAGAAGCTACTCAATCGGATGCGAAGTGCAACGAAAAATAATGCGATCCTCAATCGGTGGGCCGCGACGCTCGCCCGGCGAGCCCCGAATGCCGCCGTCCTGGACCGCGATGGGGCCGTGCTGCGCACGTTCGCGGACATCGAGGCGGAGGCCGCGCAATGGGGGGAAAAGCTCGCCCCGTGGCCTCCCGGCGCGGTCGTGGCGATTCAACTCGGCAATGGTCCCGAATGGCCCGCGCTGATCCTGGCTGCGATGCGCCGGCGGCTGGTCCCGCTCCCGCTTGGCGTCCAGATGGCTGCCGAGGAGCGCGACCTCGCCCTCGCCACCTGCGGAGCCGCGGTGCTCATCACGGCACAAGGCATTGAACGTGCGCCCACTGGGACCGGCCCGTCTCCCGTGTGCGATTTTCTCAAACTCACCTCCGGCACCACCTGCCGCCCGCGAGCCATCCGTTTCACCGCCGCGCAGCTCGTTGCAGATTGCGACAACATCTGCGAGACCATGGGCATCGCGGAGGCCGATCTCAATTTCGGCGTCATCCCGTTCTCCCATTCCTACGGATTCAGCAATCTCATCACCCCGCTGCTCTGCCGGGGCGTGCCGCTGGTGGCGAGCGAGGATCGGATGCCGCGCGCGATTCTCAATGACCTCGCCGCAACCGGGGCGACGGTCTTCCCCGGCATGCCGGTGTTCTTCGAGAAACTCGCCGCGATGGAGAGCGGACCCACGCTCGACCGGCTTCGCCTCTGCATCTCCGCCGGCGCGCCGCTGACGGCACGCGTGGGCGAGGCATTTACGGCGCGGTATGGGCTCAAGGTCCACACCTTCTACGGCTCCAGCGAGTGCGGCGGCATTGGCTACGATGCGGGTGGTGAGCCTGTGTATGAGGACGGCTTCGCCGGCTGCCCGATGAGGAATGTCGAGATCACGCCGCTCTGCGAAGGCGCCGGCCAGATTGCCATCCGCAGTGCCGCAGTTGGCGAAGGCTATTACCCCGAGCCGGTGCCGGAGACGCTCGGCGGGGGGCGTTTCATCCCCGGCGATCTCGTGCGGATCGGTGCCCGTGGGATGTACCTTGAGGGCCGGGATACCGATGTCATCAATATTGCCGGCCGCAAATTGAACCCGGCGGAGATCGAGCAACGGCTCGCCGCATGCCCCGGTGTGCGGCAGGTGGTGGTCTTCGGCGTCGCTTCTGCATTGCGCAATGAGGAGGCCGTCGCCTGTGTGAGCGGCAGCGCCGCGGCTGCCGAGGTGCTCCGATTCGCCCGCGGCGTCCTCAGTGGCTGGCAGGTGCCGAAGGATGTCTGGCTCGTGGATGAGGTGCCGGTCAATGACCGCGGAAAAATTTCCCGCAGGGAACTCGCCCGGGCATACGCGGAGATGCGCAGGTAGTTTCGAATCGAAGGTGTTATAGGTTGGAACTTTACGTTCTCCGCGCCAAAAATACCCTGCACTCATGAGCGTAAACGGCATCCACCACGTCACCGCCATCGCGGGCAGCCCGCAGGGGAATATCGATTTCTACACCGGCGTGCTCGGCCTGCGGCTGGTGAAGCGGACGGTGAATTTCGACGATCCGTTGACGTACCATCTCTATTACGGCACGGAACTCGGCGCGCCGGGCACCATCCTCACATTTTTCGCGTGGCCGAATGCCTTTCGCGGCCGTGTCGGCACGGGGCAGATCAATGTGACCTCGTTCGCCGTGCCGGCGGGATCGCTCGGCTGGTGGACGGAGCGGTTCAATAGCGCCGGTGTCCATTACAGTCTGCCGCTGCGCCGTTTCGGCGAGGAAGCGCTGCCGTTCACGGACTGGGACGGGCTGCAACTGGAACTTGTCGCAACCGATGACGCGCGCCCGCCGTGGAAAGGCGGCGGCATCCCGGAGGAATACGCCATCCGCGGCGTCCATGGCGTGACCGCGCATGAGGAGGGTTACGAGGCGACGGCGGATTTGCTCACCAAGACGCTCCTCTTCACCCCCGCGGGGCAGGAGGGCAATCGCTTCCGGTACAAGGCAGGCGATCAGCCCGGGTTCATCGATCTGCTTTGCACGCCGGATGGTCCGCGCTCGCGCGGCGGCGCCGGGGCGGTGCACCACATCGCGTGGCGCGTGGCGGGCGATGCGGAGCAGGCCGGGTGGCGGCATACCGTCGCGGCGGCGGGCATGAATGTGAGCCCGGTTCTGGACCGGCAATATTTCCGCTCGATTTACTTCCGCGAGCCGGGCGGGGTGTTGTTTGAGATCGCCACCGATGTGCCCGGCTTCGCGACGGATGAGCCCGCGGAGAGCCTCGGCCAGGCCCTGAAGCTTCCGCCGTGGCTCGAAGGCGCGCGGGAGCAGATCGAGTCCGGGCTGGAGCCGATCACCGTCCCCCAATGAGCCTCATTTACAAATACGTGCCCGGCGAGACTGGCGAGACGCTGCTGCTGCTCCATGGCACCGGCGGGGACGAGAACGATCTCATCAGCATCGGGCACGCGGCAAAGCCCGGCGCGGCGCTGCTCAGCCCGCGCGGGCCGGTGCTGGAGAATGGGATGCCGCGTTTCTTCCGCCGGCTGCGGGAGGGGATTTTCGATCTTGAGGATGTCAAACGCCGGGCTGCGGAGCTGGGGGCATTTGTCAGGGAGAAGGCGGAGGAGCACGATTTCGACGCGGCGCGCGTATCGGCGCTGGGCTATTCCAATGGCGCGAACATTGCCGCCGCGATGCTGCTCACCGGGTCGTTTGTTTTCCACCGCGCCGCATTCATCCGGGCGATGGTGCCGCTGGAGCCGGACCCGATCCCGAAATTGGCCGGTGCGGCAGTGCTCCTGTCCGCAGGGCGATACGATCCGATCGCCACGCCCGCACAGACCCGGCGCCTTGCGGAATTGCTGGAGGGCTCCGGCGCAACCGTCGCCGTGCACGAAGAGAGCAGTGGACACGAGATGAACCGGGGTGACATCGAGGCAGCCCGGCTCTGGCTGGCCCGCCCATGACTGGGCTCGCCGCGGATCCGCTCTGCCTGAAACACGATCCCGGTTTCGGCCATCCCGAGTGCCCGGAGCGTTACGAGGCGGTGATGACGGGCCTTGAAGAGGCGGGGCTGACCGCGAAACTCCAGACCATCGCGCCGCGCGACGCGACGCGCGGCGAGCTGCGCCGGGTGCATTCCAGCCATTACCTCGATATCGCGGAGCACCAGATCAAGGAGGGCGCGCCGGAGCTGGCCACCGGCGATACGTCTGTGTGCGATGACTCGTGGGAAGCGGCAGTCCGCACCGCGGGCCTTGGCGTCAGCGCGGTGGATGCGGTCATGAGCGGGCGCATTGAGAACGCCTTCTGCGTCACGCGTCCGCCCGGCCATCATGCGACCGCGGATCGCGGCATGGGCTTCTGCATTTTCAACAACGTCGCCATCGCCGCGCGCCATGCGGAGAAAGCCCACGGCATCGAGCGGGTGCTGATCGTCGATTGGGATGTCCACCACGGGAACGGCACGCAGGACATTTTTTATGGCGATGGCTCGGTGCTTTTCTTTTCCACCCATCAATGGCCGCTCTATCCCGGCACCGGGAGGCGCGCGGAGACCGGGATCGGCGCCGGGGCGGGGTTGACCATCAATTGCCCGCTCCCCGCCGGGGCAGGCCGGGCGCTGGTGCTGGCAGCGATGCGGGAGGAGCTGGAGCCGGCGGCGGACCGGTTTCGCCCGCAAATGGTGCTCATCTCCGCCGGGTTTGACTCGAGAGCGGGCGACCCGCTGGGCGGCTTTTTGCTCAAGGACGAGGACTTTGAGGAGATGACCCGGCTCGTCAAAGGGATCGCCGCCCGGCATGCGAACGGGAGGGTGGTTTCGTTGCTGGAGGGAGGGTATGGGCTCGGAATTCTGGGCGGTGCCGTGGCCGCCCATGTGGGTGCGCTTCGCGGCTAATGAGAAGCCCGGTTTGTAGGACGGAAGCTCTTCCAGGGGTATGGAAGGTGCTTAAGGAATTCTACCTATGCTATGAATTCCCCCGCAGGCGCCATGGACGAGAACGGGCTTTTGAGAGGCCCGATTGCTGCCGCTTTCCCGTGGCGGGCCGGTTTGGCGCGCCGCTGGGTTTCCACTCTGCCGGTAGCCGGGTAACGGAGTGCAATCATGGGAATTCTTCGATTTCTCCTGGCCGTTTGCGTGGTGGCTGCGCATTCCCGGAGCCACCTCTTTGGCCTGCCGCTGCTGCAATCAGGGCTGGCGGTGAAGACTTTCTTCATGATCTCCGGGTTTTACATGACCCTGATCCTGACCTCGAAGTATCACGCGGACCAGGGGGGCGGGTACTGGCTCTTCATCAGCAACCGGTTCCTGCGGATCTATCCCTCGTATCTCGTGGTCTTCGCCGGGAGCCTTGCATTCCTGATCTCGGCCTCCTTTTTCCTGCACCGGCCGGTGGACCGGCTGCACCTCTGGGTGGAGGCGTGGAACGAGCACCGCTACATGGCGCTCCTGATGCTCGGTTTCTCGCAGTTGTCGATCTTCGGCATGGACCTCATCGCGCAGTTCAATTATTCCGCCGGCCACGGCTTCGGGCTGGCCGGGTCGCCCGTGGGGGAGCCGGCGTGGAATTTCAATATCCTCCGGCAATCGTGGTCGATCAGCGTGGAGATGATGTTCTACCTGCTGGCGCCGCTCATTTGCGTGGCGCGGCGCTGGGTGCAGGTGGCGCTGGTGCTGGCCGGGATGGCGGCGCATTTCCTGGCATGGCGGCTCCTGCCCGCGTCGCTGGCGTGGGATGTGACCTACTATTTCTTCCCGCTCCAGCTCAGTTACCTGACGCTCGGCGTGCTTTCCTTTTACCTGGTAAAGCCGCTTTTTGAAAAAGGGCCCATCCATCCGGTACTCGCCGGGGGCATCCTGCTGCCGTTTGCCGCGACGATTCTCTTCTGGGGCTGGATGCCGGAGTGGCTGGGGCAGGGCATGTGCCTGGGGCTGGCGTTCTTTGCGATTCCGCTCCTCTTCAATCTCACCCGGCGCATGCCCGGGGACGGGCTCTTTGGCGATCTCTCCTACCCGATGTACCTCGTCCACATCCCGTGCAAGTGGCTGATGCTGGCATGCATGCGCGTGACCTCCGCGGATGCCGCGATCGTTCCCGCATGGATGCTCCTGCTGCTGACGGTGGCCGTGGCCGCCGCGCTGGTGCGGCTGGTGGATCATCCCGTGGACCGCTGGCGGCAGGCGAGGGTGGCCCGGACGGTGGCGCGGCGCGCCGAGGCGCTGGCGGCGAACATCATCCCGATGCCTTCGGTGGCGCGGGCGGGTGAATTGCCGCGGTCGGTGGCTTCCTGACCCGGGAATCAGCCGTTTCCCAATATTATTTTCGTCATTTGCCTTTAAGGGGCGCGGCGTTAATGTCCCATTCGGATGGAAAATGATGTGTCCACATCCAATGGGGAAAGCGCGGCGGGAATTGATTACCTGGGTTTTTTAAAACGCCCATGGAGTCCGCTGGACTATGCCCGGCTGGCGCTAGGCTTCTGCATTTGCGGGACGCTCTATTATTTCTTTGGGGTTGTCCGCATCTACCAGTTCCTGCCGCTGACGCTCTGGGCGTGGGCGCGGTATGCCCCGCAGTATAATTCCGAGCATGGAAAGCTGGTGCCGCTGATTTTCGTCTTCCTCGTGTGGTATCACCGGGATGCGATCGCGAAGGCGAAGAAGCAGGGGAGCAACCTTGGGCTGATCTGGGTGGGGCTCGGGTGCCTGATCTTTGCCATCGGCGCGCGGACGCTCCAGGGGCGCATGGGGATGGCGGCCGGGCCTGTCCTGCTGTATGGGATCGTCCTTTATCTCTGGGGGAAGGAGGTGGCGCGGATCCTCCTGTTTCCCATCGTTTTCCTCATTTTCATGATCCCGATGTCTGCCATCGAGCAGGCGACGTCCAACCTGCAATGGCTGGTGACCGGTGCCGCGCAATCGATTTGCGGGCTCTTTGGCATTCAGCTTTACCGGGAGGGATCGACGTTGATCCCGGTGGACGCGAGCTTTAGCGGGTTCGACGTTGCGGAGGGATGTAGCGGCATCCGGTCGCTCATGGCCATGATCATGGTGACGTCAATCTTCGTGCATCTGACCCAGACCGTGCGGTGGAAGCAGATCGCCATCTTCAGCCTCTCCGTGGTCTTTGCGATCATCGGCAATGCCGGGCGGATCGTCTCCATCTTCATCGTCGCCAGGCTTTTCGGCGCTCATTTTGCCGGGGGCAGCTATCATGAGGTCTCCGGGTATATTTCCTTCCCGATTGCGATCGCGGCGATGCTCGGCGTGAGCTGGGTGTTTGACCTGCCGTTCTTCGAGGCGGCAAAGGCGCTCAAGACCGGCCATGTGGCGCCCGGCAGCAAGCTGGAAACCCTGACGAAAAAGGACGACGCGACGTATGACTATTAAGCGCCTCCTCATCCTCCAGGCCCTGCTGGCATGCGGACTGGGAACCATCTTCTTCATCCCGCGCCAGACCGCGCTCCAGCCATGCCGCGTGCGGATGCAATTGCCGGAATTCATCGGCGGCTGGTCCGGCAAGGACGCCGCCGTGAGCGATGCGGAGCACGCCATGCTGGCGTCCGACACGCAGTTTTGCCGGAAGGTGTACAACGATGGACTAGGCGACTCGGTGCTGGTTTCCATCGTTCTCTCCGGGCACGACCTGGATAACAGCATCCATCGTCCCGAGCGCTGTCTCCCTGCCCAGGGGTGGAACATCGAGGACTCCACCGCGATCAATGTGCCCGTACCCCAGGCCCCCGGCGGCGAGCTCCCGGTGACGCGGCTGCACGATGTCACGCAAAAGAGCTACCAGGGCCATGTGTTCAACGTTTACAACCTCAATTACTACTGGTTCATCGGCTACTCGGATATCACCGCCTCCCACCTGCGGCGCGAGTATATCGATATGCGCGACCGTCTCCTCTACGGCTACAACCAGCGCTGGGCCTACGTCACCGTCGCCGCCACCATCAGCAAGAACCTCGCCCCCGACGGCCGCGACGAAGCCCAGACCGACGCCATGATCCAGGACCTGATCAAGCATGTGTACCCGAAGATCGTGACCGATGTCGGGGCCGGGACGGCCACGGATTAGTTTGCCAAAATATCCGCCGCATTGCGTCCCGCCACGGGCCAGCCCGCGGCATCCCACTCCAGCTCCCGCAGTCCCAGGCTTGCCAGCCCGTTGTGGCGCGCATCGTAGTAGTGGTAGCTGATCCACTCCCGGCCGCCCTCGCGCAGGATGCCAGTCTGCCCAGGCCCGATCCGCGGGCCTTCCGTTCCCAGGGAGAGGGTCCCGCCGCCGGCCATCATGTCGACGCCGTTTTTGTCGAGGTACGGCCCTGTAATTTTCGACGCCCGCCCGACCCGTATCTCATAAGTGCTGTAAATGCCGCGGCAGCAGAGGCCCCAATTGACGAACAGATAATACTGCCCGGCATGCGTGGTGAGGTATGGCGCCTCGATCGACTTCGACCACGCGAGCGGGTGGAGCGAGGCGCCGCGTATCCGCAGGCCGGTGGCGGGGTCCAGTTCGGTCAGCTTGATCCCGGTCCAGAACGAGCCGAGGGCCATCCACATCCGGCCGTCGGCGTCCATGAGGATGCTCGGGTCGAGGGCGTTGAAGTTATCCCGATCCGTCGTGCGAATGACAATCCCGCGATCCGTCCAGTGGAACGCCGGGTCCTTTGGGTCGAGCGTCGGATTGGTCGCGAGCCCGATGGCGGAGGTGCGCTGCCCCCATTTTGAGACCACGTAATAAAGCAGGTATCGCCCGTCCAGATGGATGACCTCCGGCGCCCAGAAATACCCATTCTGGCGTGGATCGATCTCCCGCGCCCATGGCGGCAGACTGGAGAAAACCGACGGCCCCTGGCGCCAGTGGATAAGGTCGGTGGAGTGCCACGAGACAATCCCCGGCCCCGTCGCGAAGAGCCAGTATTCATCCCCGCACCGGATGATCGTCGAGGGATCATGGACATGCTGCAACGGCGCCAGTCCGAGATAAAAAACCAGCATCAAGACGCCGAAGAGCGTGGACGCAAAGGGCCAGCGGGATTTGATTACCGCCATACGGTCGGGTCGGGGTCAGGAGGGTGCACGATTCAGTTTTAGCCTCAGATTAACGCAGATGAACACAGATTATTGGGAGAGGCTGGCGGGAACCACGGAGCTTTCCGCAAGGTTCGACGCAACCGGCTATGGAGGCACAAGCGTCTCTGGAAAAATTCACCAGGGATGCCTTTAAATAATCTGTGCTAATCTGCGTTAATCTGCGGCTAAAACCAAGCCGTTCGCCCTGTAGCGGCGCCGGATTGGCCTACAGTCCCTCCAAAAACCCCCTGTAAAACTCCACCCCCTTCTCCAGCTCCTCGATGGCGATCCATTCGTCATTGGTGTGGGCCTGGGCGATGGAGCCGGGGCCGGCGGCGACGGCGGGGATGCCCGCCTGGGCGAATACCGCGGCGTCGCAAAACCATGGCGCGCCGGCGAGTTTGCCGCCGCCTTTCAGCAGGAGCTGGATCAGCGGGTGTGCCGGGTCGGTATTGAGCGGGGCGGATTCCCAGACGGAGATTTCGAGATCGGGGCAAACTTCGCGCATGGCGGCGGCGATCTCGTGCGGGTCCTGGCCGGGAATCGTGCGCGTATCGACTTCCACGGCACAACTGTCGGGGACGATGTTCGTCTTTGTCCCGCCGCGGATGGTGCCGGCGCTGATCGTGGGCGAGCCGAGGACAGGGTGGGACAGCGTCGCGAGTTGCGGCGCGATGCGGTCGCGGATGCATTGGAGGACATCGGCCATCTTGTAGATCGCATTCTCGCCCCGCTCCGGCGCGGAGGCGTGGACGGCGCGGCCCCGGGTCAGGAGATTGAGCCAGTAGGCGCCCTTGTGGGTATAGACAATGTCGCGATTCGTCGGCTCGCCGATGAGCGCGAAATCGGCGCGATCCTCCTTTACCAATGCCCGCGCCCCTTCCTGCCCGGCCTCCTCGCCCATGAGCCCGGCAAACCAAACCTCCCATCCGAGCGCCGGGATGCGGTCACGCAGCTCGTACAGGCTCCAGAGCATCGCGGCCATCGAGCCCTTGGTATCGGTCGCGCCGCGCCCCCAGATTTTGCCGTCGCGAATCTCCCCGCCAAAAGGGTCAATCACCATCCCGGAGACGCTGACGGTATCGAGATGCGGGGCAAGGATGAGCCGTTTCTTTCCTGGGGAATGACTCGGGAAACGCCCGACGACATTGGGCCGGCCCGGGGTCACCTCGCGCAATTCCGTCTCCGCGCCGCATTTCCGCAGGAACGCCGCCACATATTCCGCGCAAGCCTGCTCGCCCGGCCGCTCGACGCCAGGGGAGCCGTGCGGGTTGACACTCGGTATTTGCACGAGGGCCTGGAGGAGACCGGTGACCGAGGTGTGATCCATGCCCGCAAGGCTACCGGAGCCGGGATGGGGATGGGAATCAGAAACGGCGCTGCTTCTGCGGCGGACGGTTTTGTTTTAGTCTCAGATTAACGCAGATTAACTCAGATGATTGGGGAAGTTTGCGGGTGGATTATTCGCCAGACGCTTTGGCCGCCATAGCCGTTGTCGCCGATCTTCCGAAATGCGCCTCATGGTCCTCACCAGCCTCTCCCAATAATCTGCGCTAATCTGCGTTAATCTGAGGCTAAAAGAGAACCCCTCAAGCCGGAGCCAGCGCCCGATTCGTATGCAGGTACCACTCCACAAACTTCGGTATCCCATCCTTGATTTTCGTCGTGGGATTGTAATTCAAGAGCGCGCGCGACTTTGAGATATCGGCATAGGTCAATGGGACATCGCCGGGCTGCTCGGGCATGAGATTGATCACCGCTTTCTTCCCGAGTGTATCCTCGATGGAATGGATTAATTCGCTAAGTGTCGTGGTCTGGCTCTCGCCGAGATTGAAGACATCGCAGAGCTGGCCTTCGTAAGTCAAACAGGCAACCACCCCCTGGATGATATCGTCGATGTAAGTGTAATCGCGCCGGGTCGAGCCATCGCCGTATTGGTCGATCTGACGATCTTCATGAATGAACTTCGTGAACTTATGGATCGCGAGGTCCGGCCGCTGCCGGGGTCCGTATACGGTGAAGAAACGGAGGTTGATCGTGCGCATCCCGTACAGGTGCGAGTAATTGGAGCAAAGTTGCTCCGCGGCAAGCTTGGTGGCCGCATAGGGGCTGATGGTCTCCGTGAGCGCCATGTCCTCGCGGAAGGGCGCCGTCTTTAACACACCATATACCGACGAGCTGGAGGCGCAGATGAAACGCGGGATGCCCGCCTTCCTCGCAGACTCCAGCAGGTTGTAAGTGCCGATGATATTCGTATCGATGTAAAGCCGCGGCTCCTTGATCGACGGCCGCACGCCCGCGCGTGCCGCGAGATGGATGATGGAGTCGTATTCTCCCTCTGCGAGGATGCGATCCACCGCCGCCGCGTCGCGGATATCGGCCACATAAAGATCGATCTGCTTCAGGACCGCCGCGAGATTCGCGCGCTTGATCCGCGGATCGTAATAGTCATTAAACTCATCCAGCACGCCCACCTGGTGGCCGCTCTCAAGGAGACGCTCGACGAGATGGGAACCGATGAATCCGGCGCCACCGGTCACAAGAATTTTCATGTTATCGAAGGGGGATCAGCCGCAGGCTGACGGATTTACGGTTTCAGTTCCTGGTTCGTATTCGCATCCGCAATGACATATTGCTCGTGATGGAAGGCGGGATCGGAGCGGAAGGTGAGGCGGCCGGCGTACTTGCGCTCGATCTCGATCAGCAGATCCTCGTCCTGCTGGCGCAGCCGCTGGAGGACGTGCGGATTCACGGTCACGCGGATGTCGTGCACGGTGTCCTGGTACTTCCGCATCACGGCATGCAGCTCGCGCTGGATCTCCACGCTCATGCTCATGGAGGTCTTCACGCGGCCGCGCCCGTTGCAATACGGGCAGGGCTCGTAAACCGAGCCGCTGAGGCTCTCCTGCGCGCGCTGCCGGGTCATCTCCATGAGGCCGAGCTGCGAGATCGGCAGGACGTGCGTCTTCGCCTTGTCCCGCTTGAGCCGGTCCTTCATCCGCATGAACACGGCCTGCTGGTCGCGCCGGCTCTTCATGTCGATGAAATCGCCGATGATCAGGCCGCCGATATTGCGCAGGCGCAATTGCCGGCAAATCTCATCCGCAGCCTCCATGTTGGTCTGGAAGATGGTTTTCTCGACATCTTTCGCGCCCTTGTTGCGGCCGGTATTGACGTCGATGGCGATGAGCGCCTCGGTTTCGTCGATGACGATGTAGCCGCCGCACGGCAGCCAGACCTGGCGGTGAAAGGCGTCGTCAATCTGCTTTTGCACGCCGAACCGCTCGAAGATCGGCGTCGGCTCGCTGTACGGCTGGATGCGATTGCGCGAGCGCGGGGAGATGCTGCCGACGAGATCCTTCATCCGCTGGACGGCATTGGAATCGTCGCAAATGACCTCGTCGATTTCGTCCGTGAGGAAATCGCGCACCGTGCGCTCGATAAGATCGGGCTCGCGGAAGACGCAGACCGGCGCGGGCTTTTCCTTCACCTGGGCCTCGATGGAGGTCCATTGCTCCACCAGCAGGCTCAGGTCGCGGATGAAATAGCGCTCCCGCTGCGTTTCACCCGCGGTGCGGACGATGACGCCCATGCCCTCGGGGATGCTGAGATCCTTCAAGATCTTGCGCAGCCGGTCGCGCTCCTTCGGGTCCTCGATCTTGCGCGAGATGCCGCTCTGGTCGGAGTAGGGCATCAGCACCAGGTAACGCCCGGCAAGCGAGATATTGGTGGTGATGCGCGGTCCCTTGGTGCTGATGGGGCCCTTGGTCACCTGGACGAGCACCTCCGCGCCGACCGGGTAGATCGACGGGATATCCTTTGCGGAGATGCGCTTCTGTTGTTTCTTCGAGCCGCGGTCCACCTGCTCGATGCCGCTGTCGAGCGCGGCCGGGATGGCATCCCAGAAGTGGAGGAACGCGTTCTTCTCGAAGCCGATGTCCACGAACATCGCCTTCAGGCCATGCTCGATATTCTTGACGCGTCCCTTGAAGATGCTGTTGACGATATTGCGATCACTCTCGCGCTCGATGGAATACTCCTCGAGGCGGCCGTCCTCGAGGAGGGCGACGCGGCGTTCAAGGCGCTCTGAGTTGATGACAAGTTTGTTTCCTGTTGATGGCTTGGAGATTCCAAGCATCCTTTTGACTCTTTCGATCATGAAAAAATGGGGTTCTGTTGGAGGTGTGACTGGTTGGACCGGAGGTCCCCGCGGATCACTGGTGAATTGATCCCTAACCCAAACAACGCCAAATCAAAATCCAAATCATCCGTTATGCGCAGGCATTGCACGGAGCGGTACTGATATTGGCTATGGAATTACGGCTGGGAGTCGGGTTGGGGTGTCAAAAAGGCCAGTGCGCGCGTTGTCCGGAGGATTGCTGAGTGTTTTGGTTGGATTGTCTTGGGTGAAAGATGCGGTCGAGCAGGCTGCGGCGGTCCGGTGCGGGGGCGGCGTTCTTCGCCCTCCTGGCCTCGCGATCCGCGTTCTTGACGCTGCCCTGGGCGTCGGCCTCGGCCTTGATGTCCGGGGCTGCGGCGCCGCCGGCCATCTCGGGCGCGGCATTGGGGCCGTTGTCGGGGGCGGAATCGTCAGGCGACGCGTCGGAGGCTGTCCCAGTCAGGGCGGGCGCGGCGTCGCTGTAATCGGGCAGGGCGGCGATTTCGTCGAAGGGATGGGGATTGTCCGCCGGCTTGAGGGCGACCAATTGCGGGCTGTAGGAACCCTGGTCCATGGCGAGGATCTGGGAGAGAATGTGCGCCGCGACCGGTCCGGCCACGCTGCCGCCATGCTTGCCGCCCTGCACCATCGCCACGACCACGTACTTGGGGTGATCGTAGGGGGCGAAGCAGCAGAACCAGGCAATATCCTCGCTCTTGCCGTGATCGGTGGATTGCGCGGTGCCCGTCTTGCCCGCGACGACGGTGCCCTTGATCCGGCCCTTCGCGCCCGTGCCGCCGCCGCCGGTTCCCCCGGTCTCGTTGACCACCTCCCACAGGCCCTTGCGCACCACCTCGATGTCCGATGGTTTCAGCACCTGGCGCAGGTCGCCGCGGATTTTCGGCTGGTCCGGCACGGCGACGTTCCCGTTGTCATCGAGCGCAGGCGTGCCGTCCGTGTTGAGAACGGTCTTCACCAGGCGCGGCGCGTAGCAGATGCCGCCATTGGCCACCGTGGCGTAAGCCATTGCGAGCTGCAGCGGCGAGGCGAGCACGAAGCCCTGGCCGATGGATACATTCGCCGTATAGGCCGGGCTCCAGTTTTCCTTGGGGAAATGGACCTTCATCCACTCCGGCCCCGGCATGATGCCGGCCTTCTCATCGGAGAGGCCGATATCGTACGTCTGGCCGAAGCCGAGCAGCGAGCCCATCCGGTCGATCGCGTCGATGCCCGCGGCGTTGCCGTATTGGTAAAAGAAACAGTCGCACGAGACCTTGAGCGCATCCGCCAGCCCGAGCTCGCCGTGCGAGCCCCCCTTTTCCGCGATCCAGCAATGCATCAGCCGGTTGCCGTATTGGACGGACCCGGTGCAATCAAAGTGCGAGTCGGCCATGCCCTTGGTCAGGCCGGCAAGGGCCGTCACGATCTTGAAGGTCGATCCGGGCGGGAACCCGCTCACCGCGCGATCCACCAGCGGCACCGCCGGGTTCTTGTTCAGGACGCTCCAGTCGGAGCCGGAGACGCTCGGGATGAAAACGTTGGGATCGAATGACGGGATCGAGGCCATCGCCAGGATGTCGCCGTTGTTCGGGTCCACGACAACCGCCGACGCGCGCCCGAGCAGCGGCTGCCGGAGGGCCTGCTCCGCGATCATCTGGATGCGGGCGTCGATGGTGAGGTAGACATTCGCGCCGGGCTTCGGCTGGATGGTGCGCAGCTCGCCCTCGATCACGCCGCGCACATTGCGCTGCAATACCCGGACGCCGGGGGTGCCGCGGAGGTACTTGTCCATCGCATACTCGATCTGCGTCTTCCCCTCCACGTCGGGCTGGTAAAACGTGTAGTGCTTCGCGTCCTCCTCATCGATGTCCACCGGCATCCCGACGTACCCGAGCAGATGCGAAGCGAGCGCGCCGTAGAGGTATTGCCGCACCGGCTTGATGCCGATGTTCACGCCCGGCAGGCCGACGTCGTGCTCGGAGAATTTCGCGAGCGTCGGGAAATCGATGTCCTCGAGGTAGGTGAACGGGATTTCAAAATCGTTGCGGTAATGGGTCTTCAGCCGCTTGGCGTTGTAATCCTTGGCGAGGTTCAGCGATTCCAGCCGCGGGATCACGGCCGTATTGACGATCTGGACGATGTCCGCCTCGCGTTTGTTCGTGAGCATCCCGCGCACAGGCGCCTGGTACTGGATGTACGGCACCTGGCCGCCATTGCGCTCCTTGAAGCCCTGGACCATGTCCGGCAGATAGAAATCGACCTCGTAGCTGGCGCGGTTCTGCACCAGCGGGATGCCGTTGCGGTCCCGGATTTCGCCGCGCACGGAGGGGATGCGCACGGTGACCTCCGAGCGCTGGGCGATGCGGGAGCTGTAGAGCGAGCCGCGCGCGACCTGCACCCACCAGAGCTTGAGCACCGTTACCCCCAGCAGCACCAGCACCACAAATCCGACGGTGTAGATGCGGAGCTCAATCCGTGGCCCGCGGCGACGCCGCCGGCGCATGTTTGACGATCCCGGGGCCATGGCTACTCCAGGCTGGCCTCCCGCTCTTCACGCGGCGGGATCAGCCCAAAGCTGAGCGCCAGCCAGTGAAGCACCAGGAAAACGAAGGGTGAGACGATCATCGCGGCAAGCCCTTCCCAGCCGATTCTCAACCAGATGATTTTTGGAAAGAGGAAGCCGCCCCTGCGAAAAGTGATCATTAAATATTCCGACAGCACAAAGATGGAAATCAGCGGGCCGGAGAGGAGACAATGCATCTCCCACCCATGGCCGCGCTGGAAGAGGGGCCGAAACCCGTTCATGATCGCGCCCAGGACCGCAAAGAGGATTATCGACCAGCCCAGGGAGATTTCAAGGGTGCCATCCACCATCTGGGTTGCGATCAGCGCATCCCACATGAAGCCGCCGGTAAATGCCAGGAACAGCATCCCCGGCGGCGGCACCGCCAGCGCCGCGTAGAAGAACACCAGCGGCAGCAGAAGAACCCGCGCCCCGTACGGCAGCGGCGGGAGATATTCCTGGAACGCCAGCGAGAAGAACTCCGCGAGGATGAGGTAGATGTAAATCATTTGCCCCCTCCGGTGACGATGAAGACATCCTCGATGCTGCTGAGGTCCACTGCGGGGACGACTGTCGCGATCCCTTGCAGCGGCTGGACGTCGAATCGCTTGACCTTGCCCACGAGGACGCCCGCCGGGAAAACGCCGCCAAGGCCGGAGGAGAAGACATTCTGGCCCGGCTTCAGGTCGGCGAGCTTCGAGAGGAACTCCAGCACCAGGTCTGGCGCCGCGGCGGTGGATGTTCGTGTACCATGGACCATGCCTCGCTCCATCGTCCCCTCGACGGTCGCGGCGACGCCGCAATTCTCATCGCAAATCAGCAGGACCGTGCAGGCATTCCCCGCCACGACGGTGGTCTTGCCGACAAGCCCTTCCTCCGTGAGCACCGGTTGATCCGGCAGGACGCCGTCATTGGAGCCCTTGTCCACCTTGATGGTGCTCCACCATGTCGAGGCGTCGCGGGCGATGATCCGGGCCGGGACCAGCTTGAAGGTCGAGCGCTCGCGGTATTGCAGGGCGCGGCGGAGCTGGTTGTTCTCCGCGGCCAGCCCCTGGAGCGTCTGGTCGGTGGCCTTGAGCGCGCTGAGCTCGATCCGCAGTTCCTTGTTCTCCGCGTCCAGCTCGTCGAGTTTTTTCATCCCCTCGCGGAAGCCGACGATCTGCTTCTGGAGCGACGAGCCGTTCTTGAGCAGCGGCGCGATGACCCCCAGGAAGCGCGCCTGCATCATCTGCGTATTGCGCGGCGTAAAGGCAAACAGCACCACGACGAGCACCAGGAAGATGGCGACCGCGATGGCGTTGATTTGGCGCATATGGGGCTAACGGCCCGGGGGGATCCTTCGGATGCCAGAGCTCATCAGACGATGCATGGCTCGGGAATGCTTATTCGATCAATGGTTCCACTGCCGGTCGGAGGTGGCGACCTGGCGGAGGAATTTCAGTTCGTTCAACGCGCGCCCGGTGCCTTCCGCCACGGCGCTGAGCGGGTCCTCGGCGACATGAACCGGCAGGCCGGTTTCTTCCGTGAGGAGCTTGTCCAGGCCGCGGAGCAGCGCGCCGCCGCCTGCGAGGACGAGGCCGCGGTCCACGAGATCGGCCGAGAGCTCCGGCGGGCAGCGTTCGAGCGTGACGCGGACGGACTCGACGATGGCGTTGATGGGCTCCAGGAGGGCTTCGCGCACTTCCTGGGAGGTAATGGTGAGGGTCTTCGGCAGGCCGGCCACGAGGTCGCGTCCCTTGACCTCCATGGTGGTCTCCTTCTCGATGGGATAGGCGGATCCGATCTTGATCTTGATCTCTTCCGCGGTGCGCTCGCCGATCATGAGGTTGTAGGCGCGCTTCATGTAATTCATGATCGCCTCATCCAGCTCATCACCCGCCACGCGGATGCTGCGGGAGAAAACGATGCCGGAAAGCGATATGAGCGCCACTTCCGTGGTGCCGCCGCCGATATCGATGATCATGTTGCCGGCTGCGTCCTGCACCGGCAGGCCGACGCCGATCGCGGCCGCCATCGGCTCCTCAATGAGATAAACCTCGCGCGCGCCAGCCCGGGTGGCCGAATCCTTGACCGCGCGCTTTTCCACCTCCGTGATGCCGGAGGGGACGGCGATGACGACCCGCGGACGGACCATCTTTCGCCGGTTGTGCACCTTGGCGATAAAATGCCGCAGCATCGCCTCGGTGATCTCGAAATCCGCGATAACGCCATCCTTCAGGGGGCGAATCGCGACAATATTGCCGGGGGTGCGGCCGAGCATGCGCTTGGCTTCGTCGCCCACGGAGAGCACCTTGCTGGTGCCGGCCTGGACGGCCACCACCGAAGGCTCACGCAAAACGATGCCGTGATCCTTGACGTAGACGAGGGTGTTGGCGGTGCCGAGATCAATGCCTATGTCGTTGGAAAACAGGCCGAAAAGTCCATTAAACATTAAAAAAACCTTCTAGGTGGGTGAAAATTGCTGATGAGTTCGTGCGCGACAGGAGCAGCCAGTGTACCATCGCATCATGCGCGAGGCATTGGCAGAATCATCGAAAATAGCGGTGCTCCTTCCATCAACAAATTTCGGTGTAAGTAGAGAAAGTGGCGAGGAAACGTCAAGCCTCGAAACCCGGGGGATGAAAGCTGGTTGCGCAAGAGGGGAGAAAGGGGTGGGCGAGCGGGTGCGCGCGGCGTTGCGCCCAATGCACGCATTGCATGTCTACGGGGCGGTGGGGATTGCCGTTTTTGGCTGGAGCCTGGGCCGCTGGGCGGGGTTTGACTCGACACCGCTGCTGCCGCTCTGGCTGGCCGGGGCGCTGCTGGTTTACAACCTGGATCGCCTCAAGCGCGACCCGGCGGATTGGGTGAACACCCCGGAGCGGGTGAGCGCCCACCGGACGCTGCGGGGCTGGAGCTGGCTGCTGGCCGGCCTGGGAGCGGTGGTGCTGGTGGCATGGCCGCTCTGGACCGGGGATGCAGGGCTGCTGGTGCTCATCGGCGTGGCGCTGCCGCTTTCGCTCAGCTACACATTCCCGCTCCTGGGGCAGCGGATGAAGGATGTGCCGGTGGTGAAGACGCTTTTTGCCCCATTGGTGGTATTGGCTGCGGTGCTGGGGCCGCCGGTGCTCCTGCAAGGGCTGGCGGTCAGCCGGGCGCTGCTGCTCGCTGCCGGATGGAGCTGGACGCTGCTGATGTTCAACATGGTGCTGTGCGACCTCCGCGATATCGAGGGCGACCGTGCCCTCGGGACCAGGAGCCTGCCGGTGCTGCTGGGGCGCAATCGGACCCAGGGGCTGCTCTGGGCGTTGATCGCCGCCGGGACGGGTTGCGCCGCCATACATGGATGGCCGATCCTGGCCTGTTGCACCGTTTTGCTGCTCGGCCCGCTCGCGCTCGCGGCCCGCTGGCCGCGGAATGAGGCGTTTTACGAGTGGCTGGCGGAGGGGACGCTTTTTCTGCCGGCGGTCGTGGAGCTGTGCAGGCATCTGGTCCATCGGCTTGCCGCGTAAGGCCTTTGGCCTCAAAACGAGAACAATGGCTTACGCCTCCTTCACCGATTTCATCACTGCGCTGGACAAGGCGGGGGAACTGAAACGCATCGGCGTGCCGGTGGCGACGGAGCTGGAGATCACGGAGATTGCCGACCGGGAGATGAAATCGCCGGGGGGCGGCAAAGCGCTGCTCTTTGAGAAACCGACCATCGATGGGCGGGTATCATCCGCGCCCGTTGCCGTGAATACCATGGGCTCGCAACGCCGGATGGCCATGGCGCTTGGGATTGAGTCGGTCGATGAACTGGCCGAGCAGATGCGCCTGATCCTCAAGGCAAAACCGCCCACGGGCATGCGCGAGGCATGGACGCTCCTCCGGCAGGGGATCGATCTTCTCCACGCCCGGCCCCGGCATGTGTCCGATGGACCCTGCAAGGAAGTGGTGCACATTCTCAAGGAGGGCGAGGAGGCGTTTTCGCTGGCGGACCTGCCGGTGCTCAAGTGCTGGCCGCAGGATGGAGGGCGTTTTGTCACATTCCCGGTGGTCCATACCCGGGACCCGGATACCGGCGAGCGAAATGTCGGCATGTACCGGATGCAGATTTATGACGGCCGCACCACCGGGATGCACTGGCAGGTGCACAAGGTGGGCGCCCGGCATGGGAAACGTTATTACGAACGCGGCGAGCGAATGCCCGTGGCCGTGACGCTCGGCGGCGATCCGGCGATGACCTTTGCCGCGACCGCCCCGCTCCCCGATGGGCTGGACGAGGTGCTCTTCGCCGGGTTCGTCCGCAAGAAATCGGTTGATTTGGTGAAATGCCATACCATCGACCTGGAGGTGCCGGCGGATTCCGATTACGTGCTGGAGGGTTACGTCCAGCCCGGCGAGACACGGCCGGAGGGGCCGTTTGGCGATCACACCGGGTTTTACACGCCGGTGGAGGATTACCCGGTCTTTCATGTCACCGCGATCACGCACCGGAAGGCGCCCATCTATCCCGCCACCATTGTCGGCATCCCGCCGATGGAGGATTTTTACATGGGCAGCGCCAGCGTCCGGGTTTTCCTGCCGGTCTTCCGGATGAATTTTCCCGAAATCGTCGACATCGCCCTGCCGGCCGAGGGGGTTTTCCACAACATGGTCTTTGTCAGCATCCGCAAGCAATACGCGTGGCAGGCCTACAAGATCATGCACGGCCTCTGGGGCATGGGTCAGATGATGTTCTCAAAGTACATCATTGTCGTGGATGAGGATTGCGACGTGCACAACACCAGCGAGGTCCTCTTCCGCCTCTGCGCGAACACCGACCCGCAGCGCGACAGCACCTTCATCAAAAACCCCTGCGACGCCCTCGACCACGCGCAGACCATTGCGACGATCGGCAGTCACATGGGCATCGACGCCACCCGCAAGCTCCCCACCGAAGGCTACACCCGCACATGGCCCGAGCTGCTGAAAATGGACGCCGCCATCAAGGAACGTGTGGACGCAATTCTGGCTGTAGCGACGGGTCGGTGACCCGTGCGGGGGGTAGGAGTGACCTCGCCTGGGACGAGGTCCCAGCTATTCAAGAGCAGGGGGCGGCGCGCCAGCGGACCATTACGCATTCGCCCCGCACGGGTCACCGCCCCGTCGCTACAAAATCAGCCTTACGGCTTGATAAACCGCCCGCCGGTCGAGGGATCCTCCACCACGGCCCCATGCGGGATGCCGCGGGTATCGATGACATTGTGCGGATAATACGGGCTCTCCACCATTCCGTGGCCCAGCCACCGGCCATACGGCAGGCGCTGGCCCTCATAGTAATAGTTGCCGTCATCATTCCGCGACTGGCTCACCGCGTGCCCGATCAGCGCCCCGGCCGCCGCGCCGATGCCCGCCCCGAGCAACGCCGACCGCGGCCCGCCGCCAAAGACCGCGCCAGTGAGCGCGCCCGCTCCCGCGCCGGCCACTGCGCCCGTGGCAGTCGGGGATTCGCAACCGGTAAAGCCGGTGCAGAGAAGGAGGGAAAGTGCGGTAATGGGTACGAGGGCTTTCATATTCTTAAGGAGTCAAAAATTTTTCGCGGATGCGCAACGGTACGGATGCCCGTTGAACATGGATGAAAGGAAGACGCTTTTCGACGCTCAAAGATTCAAAATTTTTCACCGGATCACCCCCGGGAGAACATCGAGAAAAGGCTGAGCCTGCCCACGATGGCCGCCTTGCTCAATGCTCCCAGCCGGTAACGCCGGTCATACACGCGAAAATCCTGCGCCCGCATCTTGCGCAATATCCCGCCATACACTTCCGCCATGATCCGCGCCGGCGTCATCGAGCGCCGGTCCTCCGGCGGTAGCAGCGACACCGCCTTCTTGTAATACGTCACCGCCCGGTCGGCCTGGAAATTCATCAGCCGCAGGAAGCGGTCGTCGTGGACATGCCCGGCGATATCCTCCGGCGTGTATTGGAAGCGCAGCAGATCCTCCATTGGCAGGTAAATGCGTTCGCCGTTCTCCCAATCCTCCCGCACATCGCGCAGGATGTTGGTCAATTGCAGCGCGGTGCCGAGCGCAACGGCGTACTGTTTGCAATCGGTATTGCGGTACCCGAAAATCTCGATGCTCACCAGCCCCACCGCGCTCGCGACGCGGTAGCAGTAGGCGTCCAGGTCTTCAAAAGTCTGATACCGGCGCGGCTCCAGGTCCATCTCCACGCCATCCATGATCTCGCCGAAGAGCGACGGCTGGATCATGTATTTGCGGATCAACTCGCGGATGGCCGGCGCGATGGCCGGCTCGCCGGCAAATGCATCCACGATGCTCTCGCGCCAGAGATGGATGCGGCGGCGCTTCTCGGCCACTTCCAACGCGGGATCGTCGGCGATGTCATCGACCAGCCGGCAGAATGCGTAAAAGGTCGTGATGTCCGATCGCCGCTCCGGCGGCAGCGAGACAAAGGCCAGCGCGAGATTCGATTTGCTCGCCTTGGTGATGGCGGCCGCGGTCTTCGGCTCAGTCATGGGCAGGCGCCTCCTGCAGCGGGTAGGGGTTTGAATCGGCCGCGATGACGCCCTGCTCCAGCCGCACCTCGCGGTCGGGGCCCAGCGCCTCCGGGTGCATCGGCGAGGTGGCCACGACGGAAATACCGAGCGTCTGCGGGATGGAGTGCAACAGCGCCGCAAATTCCGCCACCTCGCGTGTCGGCAATTGCAACGCGAAATCCTCCGCGATGAGCACGCGCGGCGAGACCGCCAGCGCGCGAGCCAGCGCCACCTTGTGATGATCGATCGGATCAATATCCAGCACGCCGCAGTCCGCCATCGCCTCGATCCCCGCAAAGCGGAGCACCTCCGCCGTGCGCGCCCGCGCCTGCTCGATATCGAAGCCCGCGATCTTGAAGAGCGGCATCGCCACATTCTCCGCGATCGAGAAGGAATCGAGCAGGAACGGCTCCGCAAAAAGGTAACCGAAATGGCGGTTGCGCAGTTCCAGCCTCCCCGCGTCGTCGAGCGCGGAGGCCGGTTTCCCATCCAGCCACACCGCGCCCGCGTCCGGCGCCTCCAGCAGCCCCAGGATGCGCAGCAGCAGCCCCGCGCCGGAATCCGCCGGCCCGGAGAGCAGTGTGAAGGCCGCCGGCTGAATGGAAATCGAGACCCCATCGAGCATCGCCGCCGCGTTCCGGCGATGCACGAGCGACTCCGCGCGAAGCACGGGTGCGCATGGAGTGATCATCTGGTCGGGCATAAGCTCAGGAACATCAATACCGGTCCATCCATCAAAACGGAATCCAATCCGGCGCCTGCACCCGCCCCGTCTGGCAGCGCTTGAAGAGCGATACCCATGAGGCGAGCAGCCATGCGATCAGGAACGTGGCGGGCAGCGGATGAAAAAGCATCCAGATCAGCCCCGCCGATGCGGAATCGCCCCCGAGCCCCAGCAGCAGCGTGCGATTGAGCAGCGCCATCGCAAAGAGATGCAGCGCCGCGATCAGCAGGAACCACGAGAGCTGCCACCAGTGGCGCCGCAGAAAAGCGAAATGCTGCTCCACCGCCTTCCGCAAGGTCTCGCTATGGAACGTGAGCGTAATCTGCATGGTCGAAAAAAAGATGAGGAAGAACGCCAGCAACGGGCGCGCTACTCGATCCGTGTAGATGAAGGTGTGATTGAGGAAAAGCGGATCGTCAAAACGAAAGAGCAGCGCCGCGATGCGCGGCAGGTCGATGAGCAGGGAACTGAACGCCATCACCACCGCCGCCCACTTCACCACGAATGAAAACCGGCGGATGGCGAGGTTCATCAAATGGAGCGGTGTCCAGTTGAGCCCGCGCAGCCATGTATAGACGATGAGGATGAGGTAAATCTGCACGCCGACACCAAACAGATACGCGAAGAGCGATGAAAACCAGTCGACGAGCGCAGCCCAGCGCACCAGCAGCATGCGGGGCACGAACCGATTGAGATAAAGGAGGCTCGGCCCGTAAAGCACCGGCGCGAGGACCGCCGAGACCGCGCAGAGAAGAATCGCCGCGTGGACCAGCAGCGCCCATTTCCCGAATCGCTTGCGCAGCGCCGCGCGCAGGGTCGTGTGATGCCCGCGCCAGTTAAAGATCAGGAACAGCGCCGCCACCGCGGAAACAGGAAACGTCGTCACCCCGTTGAAGAGCCCCGCCAGCGACTCCAGCCCATCCAGCATCCCGTCGCGGCACGCCTGCCAGTGCGGGTCCGCGAAGAACGCCGAGAGCCAGTCGCCCAGCGAATGCGCCTCGCGCAGATGCGAGACCGACGGCGGCATCACCCACGCGAATTGCCAGCCAAACGCCGGCCGCTGCTCCATCGGCAGCACCATGTAAAAAAAGAGAATCAGCCCCGTGTGAAAGAGCGCGTAGCAAAGCCCCAGCGCCGCCGGGATCGCCCAGATCCGCGGGTACCGCCGCAGCGCCCGGAGGCCGTCGAGAAAGGCATGGCGGACGGGATTCGTCACCATGAGCACGGCATAGGCCAGCAGCACTACCAGTGGCAGAACCCACCGGTGCTGGAAGAGGGGACTCATGCGCCGCCGCGATGATGCAATTCGATCTGCGTGATGGCCTGCGGGGTGAGAAATACCGGCCCGCCCAGCAGTGACGCGCCGGCAAAGAGCTCCGCGTACTTCAGCAGCGCCTCGATGGAGCGCAGCAGCGCCAGCCCGGAGGCTCCCAGCAGGATGACGCCATGGTTCTGCACAAGAATGACTCGCGGCACGGACTTGTTCCGGTCGCGCCAGAGGATCATTTTCTTTTGGATTTCCCGCGTGAGCGGCACGCCCGGGTCCGCGAAATTCACCAGCAGCGACGCGGAGCCCAGCGCCAGCACCTCATTATGGACCGTCCGCCGGTCCGCGAATTGCCGCGCCCGTGGCGACGCAATGATCTGGTCGACAATGGCCGGGTGGATGTGGACCGCGACGCGCAACGCCGGGTCGAGCGCCAGCAGGCAGGCAAAGAGGGTGACATCCTCATGCGGCTCCGCGCCAAACTCCGCGTGCAATTGCGCCCCCGCAATGTCCTCCGGCAGCACCGGCTCCATGGCCAGCACCTCAGTCAGCTTCTGGAGATCAAAGTGGACCAGGTCCGCCGCCGTCAGCGCCGCAAGGTGCGCCCCGCGCCGGCTCACCACCATGCGCGTATCGGTGATCCGCGCCGCCAGCGAGCCTTCCTCCGCAAGGATTAACCGCGCCGGATGAGTGCCCAGCGATTGCGCGAGCGTGAGGGTGTCGTTAATAAGGATGTCTGCCACGTGGCCCTGAAAATGGAGTTTTTCCCCGGGGCGGTCAATTTGATTGGCAAACGGGGGCAATCGCTGACTCGCTACCAGAGCCGCTGGACCCCGTAGTCACCCAGCGAAGCATCCGTGCTCACCAGCGCCATATTCTCCACAAGCGCCTGGGCTACGAGCATCCGGTCAAATGGATCGCGGTGGTGCATTTCCAGGTGCCGCAACTTTATTACATGTGCGGGAGTAATGGGTAGAAATACCGCAAGTGCTCTATTTTGGATCAATTGGACCAAATCGTCGATTTCCATCCCGAGGTCGAGCTTCCCCAAGCGGACTTTGATGGCGATTTCCCAAAGCGTCGCGATACTAACGAGTTTTGATATCGCAGTGCTAACGGCAATCTCGCGCGCCGACGGTGAGAGCCGCGGAGAATCCGCGATGATCCAGAGCAAAGTGTGAGTGTCCAGCAACACCCTCATTCCAAATACGGCTTAAACTCCTCAGGCGTATCCTCCCAGCCTTCATGGAAAACAATCTTCCCCTTTAATAGACCAAGCAGAGAAACCTCGGGCTGTGCTTGGGCGCGATAACCTTCCTCATCGTCGGCAATCCACTGCGCCACCTGCTCCTTGGTAAACATACGGGGAGGAGGCAGCTCAAATCCCGTTGCGCGCAGCCGCGCTGCAAGGAACAGGATCAGTTCCTGTTTCTCCTCGGCAGGCAGTTGCTCCGCGGCAGCCTCAATCTCAGCGAGCGTGCTCATTTGCGGGAAAGCTATACGAATAACCTGCCGCCGACAAGCGTTCGCCCTACTTCACAAACCCCCAGTGCGGCAGAAACGGCCAGTACACGAAGAGCGCCCGGCCCATCAGGTTCTCCTGCGGGACGGTGCCCCAGAAGCGGCTGTCGGAGGAGTTGCCGGAGTTGTCGCCCATCGCAAAGTACCGGTTGGGCGGTACAGTGTACGTCGCGTCCGGGGAGGTGAGGTATCGCGCGCCGTGCTCGTCGACGGCGTCGGAAATCGGGTTCGTGTAGCCGTGGTAATCCCCCTGTCTGCTCATCACCCGCTTGAACCCGAAGCCATCGGCGAGCTGGCCATTGATGTACAGGTACGGCTCCTGTACCCGGAGCGTATCGCCCGGCATGCCCGCCAGGCGCTTGATGTAGAATTGCGAGCCCTCGATTCCCTGCTTCGCGTTGTCCTCCTCGATCCGCTCGATCCCGTGCGTGCTGAAGACGAAAACCTTGCCGCGCGCCGGGCCGACGAAATTGTAGCTCACCTTGTCCACGAAAACATGATCCCCCGCGTCAATCGCGCCGCGCGCGATGATGTCGCCGGCATGGAATTCCCGGCCGGCATAAACGCGGAAGTAATTCCGCAGCGTATCCTCCGGCGCCCAGATCGTGTAGTTATCGTGCAGGCACTTCAGGTCCGTGAGTGTGAAGAAAAAGAGCATCTTGCGCTCGCTGACCGCCTGGATCACGTCGTCGGACTTCGCGACGACATTGACGTAATTGCGCCCGCGCAGGATGAACTCGACCGCCTGGGTCGCGATCCCCGGTGGCGGCGAATCCGACGGATAGCCGATGATGCCGTTGAGCGTCGGCTGCATGGACCCGGTGGGGATGGTGAACGGTTGGAGGAAGAAGCTGCGCACCCCGATGGCGATGACGATCGCTACCAGGAACACCTCGCAATTCTCCCGCCACGCGGCTTCGGAGGCGGAGGGGAGATACCTGCTCCACTGGCTATCGAGCTGCTGCGCCGCAGCCTCGACGGCGACCTTGTCGCGCTCCTTGATACCCGCCTCGAGGCGCCCGATGGTGGCCTCGAAATCCGCCCGCGTCGCCTCGGGAAGGATGTCCTTTTTGTAGTCGAACAGCTTGCGCGCATTCTTGAGCACAAGCTTCGCCTCCTTGATATAGCCGGGTTCGAAAAACGAGAACATCAGGCGGTTTTAGGTAACCACGGATGAAATGGGAAGGCCTAGTTGGTCTTCAGGACCTCGATGAAGGCTTCCTGGGGGATGTTGACTTTGCCGATGGATTTCATCCGCTTTTTGCCTTCCTTCTGTTTCTCCAGGAGCTTGCGCTTGCGGGTGATGTCGCCGCCGTAGCACTTGGCGGTCACGTTCTTGCGCAGGGCGGATACGTTCTCGCGGGCGACGATCTTGCCGCCGATGGCCGCCTGGATGGAGACCTGGTAGAGCTGCATCGGGATCACTTCCTTGAGCTTCGCCGCCAGCATCCGGCCGCGCGACTCGGCCTTGTCCCGGTGCACGATGCTGGAGAAGGCGTCCACCGGCTCGCCATTGACCAGCATGTCCAGCTTCACCTGTTTCGAGGCCCGGTAACCGGCGTGCTCGTAATCCATCGAGCCGTACCCGCGGGTAATGCTCTTGATCTTGTCGTTAAAATCGACCAGGATTTCATTCAGCGGCAGGACGCACGCGAGCATCACGCGCCGGGTGTCGAGCGACTCCGTGTGATCGACCTCGCCGCGCTTGTCCATGATCAATTGCATGATCGCGGAGATGCTCTCATTCGGCACCATGATGAAGGCCTTCACCACCGGCTCGCGAATCTCCGCAATGACGCTCGGGTCCGGCAGATGCGCCGGATTATCCACCTCGATGACATCGCCGTTCGTCTTGTGGACCTCGTAGATGACGCTCGGGTAGGTGGCGATGATATCCATGTCGTACTCCCGCCGGAGCCGCTCCTGGATGATCTCCATGTGCAGCAGCCCGAGAAATCCGCACCGGAACCCGAACCCCAGCGCGACGGAACTCTCCGCCTGGTATTGGAAAGCCGAGTCGTTGATCTGCAGCTTGCCCATCGCGAGCTTCAGGTGCTCGAAGTCCGCCGTATTGATCGGGTAAATGCCGCTGAAGACCATCGGATGAATTTCCTGGAAGCCCGGGAGCGGCTCCGTGGCGGCGTTGCGGCTATCCGTGACGGTGTCGCCGATCTTGATATCGGCCGTGCTCTTGATGTTCGCAATGAGATAGCCCACCGCGCCCGCCTCCAGTTTCTCGCGGCTTTGCATCTTCGGGATGAAGACGCCGGTCTCCTTGACCTCGTACGTCCGGTTGGTGCTCATCAGCTTGACCATCGTCCCGGCCTCCATCGCGCCTGAGAAGACGCGCACATAAGTCACCACGCCGCGATAAACGTCAAAAGTGGAGTCGAACACCAGCGCCCGCAGCTTGTCGTCCGCCCACTGCCGCGGCGCCGGGATGCGATGGATCACCGCCTCGAGGATGTCCTCGATCCCGATCCGCGCTTTCGCGCTGGCGAGGATGGCTTCCTCCGCCGGGATGGCCAGGATCTCCTCGAGCTGCTTCTTGACCGATGGGATGTCGGAGTTCGGCAGGTCGATCTTGTTGATGATCGGCACGATGGTCAGCCCCTGCTTCATCGCCAGGTGGACATTGGCCACCGTCTGCGCCTCCACACCCTGCGCCGCATCGACAATCAGGAGCGCCCCTTCGCACGCCGCCAGGGAGCGGGAGACCTCGTACGCGAAATCGACATGGCCGGGCGTGTCCAGCAGGTTGAGATTGTACTGCACCCCATCCTTCCCCGTGTACAGCATCGTCACCGGGTGCGCCTTGATCGTAATGCCCCGCTCCCGCTCAAGGTCCATGGAATCGAGCAACTGATCCTGCGCATCCCGGTTGGCAATCGTCCCCGTAAACTCCAGAAGCCGATCGGAAAGCGTGGTCTTCCCGTGATCGATATGGGCGATGATGCAGAAATTCCGGGTAGTTGCGACGGACATTGGGAGCCGGAGACTATGCGGGAGGCTGAGCCGGGGGTCAAATGATAAGGGGCCGCGGCGTCCCGCGGACGGGCGGTTTTGTTTGAGCCTCAGATTAACGCAGATTAGCGCAGATTATTTTTGAGAGATACCGGGGCGGATTATTCGAAAGACGCTTCGGCTGCAATAGTCGGTGGGGATGTCCTCGCAGCGTACGCCCTCCCCAAACCCTCTGCCTAATCTGTGTTAATCTGCGGTAATCTGAGGCAAAAACTGCACCGTCCACCCGCTAAAACAGCTTCATCTGCCTCAACCCCTGCTTCTCCGGTTCCGGCGCCGCCAGGTCCGGCAAAATGATCTCAATCCCCAGCCGGTTGGCAATGACCCGGCAGGTAATGGGCGCGAACCCCTCGTAGTGGTTGTTCACAAAAATGTAGATCGTCTTGATGTGCTCCGCCTGTTTGTGCAGCCGCACGGCCCAGCTCTCGATCGCCGCCTCGCGCGACCAGAGCTTCCGCACATAATGGTGTTTGCGCTCGCCCGCGCCGTCGAATTTCGTCCGCGGATCGCCCATCAGCCGGACATAAAGGAAATCCGCCGTCTCCGGCAGGAAACCGAAGGGCGACTCCTGCTGCTCCGGCAGCGGCGACATGTCGCTCCACACCCAGCAGACATGGTGCTCTTCCAGCAGCTTCGCAAAGCGCGGCTGGTGCCAGTCCGGATGCCGGAACTCAATCGCAAACCGCCACCCATGCGGCAGCCCCAGCACAAAATCACGCAAAGCCGTCGCATCGCGCGCCGGCGAGAACCCCGGCGGAAGCTGGATCAACACCGCGCCGATATGCCCATGGAGCGGTTGCATCGCCGCGAGGAAATCCGCCAGCAGCCCCTCGCAATCGCGCAGCCGGTTCTCGTGGGTGATGATTTTCGGCGCCTTGCAGCAGAACCGGAAATGCGCCGGCGCCTCCGCCAGCCAGCGTGCCACAGTATTCGGCGTCGGGACCGCGTAAAAGGTGGAATCGATCTCCACCGCATTGAAAGTCCGCGCATACCAATGGAGCCATCGATTGGAAGGCAAATCCGGCGGATAAAAGACGCCCCGCCAATCATCAAAAGCCCATGCGCAACTGCCGATGTGGATGTGGGTATTCAATCAGAAGCCGGTTGGCTGCGTCGTTTATACACGAATTGAATCGAATTTGCCCACCCTGCCGAGCGGATGACCGGCTGGTGCGCCCAAATCGGTTCCAGTCTCCACAACGCCTGCGCCACACCTGACCTGTCAAGCGGCCCAGCCCTACGCCCCGCCGAACGTGCCAGCCCTGAGCCCCGTCGAATGGGCCAGCCCTGAGCTCTGTCGAAGGGGCGGAGATCGTCTGACGCCCAAAGACTGAAAGCCCGCCATGTTACAGCCTGGGGTACTCAGAGCTCCGCTCTGCCCCTTAACCCCCCAGGTAAACGCATCAAGAAAGTCAAGGCCCGTAAGGCCGTCACCACCGCACCGAACAATCACCAACGAAACTTCCCGAAATTTTCCACGCGGTGCGTGGAGAATCTCAGCACGGTCAAAAATTCGCGCCGGCTCGGAGGATATTTTCGCTGCGTACGGATGGGAATCCGGGACTGCGTCTCGGGTATCTTTACGTGCCCCAATTCCCGAGACGGTGTCTCGGGAATCAGATCAGGATAAGCCAGGTAGAAAAGACGGAATGTCTTCCAATTACCCACGGAATACCCCCGCCCGATCTCCATACACAGCTTTACAGAAAACTCCTCCAACAGTTTCCATAGGTATTTCGCCCGAAAATCGGCCTTAGCTTAGTGGCATTAAAGCGTGTCGCTGATTTATTTTTTTGTGAAAGATTTCAAATCTTCAACGCTTAAGACATTGTCCCCCAGTCGCAACCGAAGTATCGCCTCATTCGTGAGCTTCGCGATATCCGAGACTCCCGGAGGGACTTGAAGTTTAATGGTCTTCGTCGTATTTGGAGCAACCGTAACAGGATGTTGCATAGTCCCTTCTTCGCTCAGCCCGGAAAATTTACCCGGAGCCAAAATGAATTCGACGGATGGGTTGATGACGCCTTTATCCAAGTTATGGGTTGGCGTAGCAGGGATCGAATGAATCGAGTGCACAGCGACGCCAAGGTAAGGGGATACTGAAATTGGTTGTGTGCCGTCATTTGTAATTATAAGCGATACTTCACCCGATAAAAAGGATGGACTCCATCTCGCAGAAAGCTGCGGCATACGTAGCCCGGGTGTGGTCTCCTGCGGAAGTGGGTTCGGAAGCAAAGGAGGCGATGGCGCAGGCAGCGAACCCGTGGAAACGGAAGGAAGATTCGAAGGAGGGGGAGGGCCTGGTTTCACGGCTCCGTAGTTGCCACCAGCGAAATATTGCCGATTCTCTGTCCACCACCTGCGCATCATCTCCCTGAACACATACGGAGGATTGCCACCTTTAGCATACCAACTGGCGGCCCAATGGTTGACGTCCTTGGAAAAATAGGGAGAGCGCTGCAGTAGCTCGCGTAATGCTTCTGCGGCGAAAAATGACTTTGCTGGGCCTCCTTCATCATTATAAGGGCTGGGCTCGTTCACATATACATACGGCATTAGCGCAGGCACTACTTTGGGCTGGATCGTCCATATTAGAAAACTTCCGCCACCCGTTGATTCAAACGGAAATGTTTTAGCTTCCCTGGATATCGCTTCATCGTCGCCCATATTCACCAATACGTCTTCGGCATCACTAGGCCCAAGTCCAGCAAGTCTCACCTTTTGATTCAAGTACTCAATAACGGCAGTTCTTTCGCTCGGCGATAACGAATCGACGGCCGTCTTCATCTTTTGATAATCGCCCATACCCGTGTACAACGCATTCACCCTGTCAAGAATGTCGTTGGATGGTTGAACAACCTGTCCCATGAGTTTTGCACCTAGTAAAATACCAAGCAGCAATACGTTAGACTTAGGGAATGACATAATTGCGTTTGGAGGCCTGTTTGTTCGCTTGTGGAAATGGGGTGGAAATGGGGCCAACTCTTGAAACTTGCTAGGATTTGATCGAGTCTGTCGAGGTCACGGGGCAGCTTCAAGGACAGGCCAGAACATCGTCCCGCACCAAATGCAGACGGATTGCCGATGGGAGCTTTTTGGGTAGATCGAAGTAGAATGCCTTCACCACCTCCCGGACATTGGCACGAAGCTCTTCCCACGTATTGCCTTCGGTCACAATGCTGTCATTCAGGCATTGCGCGCAAAAGCCGCCGTCGTGTTCCTGGGTCACTTCGAAGACGAGATCGCTCACGGTAGCAAGGTTACCTTCCACCGAGGGCGCCGGCAAGCCCGCTGGTTACCGGCATCGTGGCCGATCCTTTCGCCGCTGGTTTTCGATGCCGGTGCGACAGCTTTTGGCGTGTCACTAGCCTCAGGCCGCGTCGCACCATGCTATTGACGGCTGCCGGCGGAGAGTGAGAGTGTACGTATAGAGGGCTACATGACGATCCAGATTAAACCAGAACAAGAGCGGGTCATCGGGCAGGCGATTGAGGCCGGTCTGATCGAGACTGCCGACCAGGCGGTTGAGGTCGGGGTGGAAAGCATCCGGCAATGCCTCGAAGGGCATCACACCAATGTGTCTACGGCCCCGGCGGGCAATCTCGCGGCCCTGTTCGCCAATTCTCCGTTTGCCGGGCTGGACATCGATTTTGAGCGTGACGAAGACCTTGGGCGCACGGTTGAGCTGTGAAGGGATTCCTGGCGGACACGAACTCTCTTCGGAACCGACTCGTCCGAATCCTGATTCTTCTCCGCGGCATCAGCGGTCCTTTTCAAAAAAATCATTAGGAGAAGCAAGTAGTCTTCTGCAAGGCTGGTCATTATGACGCGTAACGACAACATCGTCGGCCTCGGCTTCGAATGCCGCATGGAATCCGGTCTTCCGAATACGCATCGGCGTCGGCACCGCGGACCAGTCCCAAAATTTGGCCGTTTTTTCTCCTCCTCCCCAGCTTCGAATCGAACACGTGCCTTGGGCAATTAAGGTGAATTAAGCCAAATTAAGGTGAAAAATTTTTCTCGAATTCTGCGTAAAGAAAACCGACATGCAGCCTGAGGGTGAGGTGCCGCAATGTCCCGTCTGCCATACAAAAAGCATCGGCAACAGATTCAAACCCGTCTTGCCCGGGCTTGCCCCGGCGTAGCCTCTTGCCGAAGCCGGGCTTGCCCCGGCGTAGCCTCTTGCCGAAGCCGGGCCTGCCCCGGCGTAGTCCCGCGGCTGCGGGACGAAGCCGGGTTAAAACCAAATAAAACCAAACGACCAATTTCCAGAATCCCGTTGCCGTTGACAGGGTCTGCCGGCACCGGAATCTGAATTTGACGCCAGAGGGGGGTTCCGCTAGCGTCGCGGGCTCTTCCACTGGCTACAAACACTCCAATTATGCGCAAAGTTCACGCCCTTATTTTACTCGCCGCGGGGGCATGTCTCATCCCCGGCTACCGGGCTGGCGCAGCCATCGATTACACACCGGGCACCGGATGGACCACGGAGGATGCCAGCGGGGCGGATGCCGCGGAGGCCACGGCGAGCGCGCAATTGCTGAAGGCGGAGGCGCTGGAGAAGGCCGGCGATTATCATCGCGCGGCAGTCGCCTACTACACGCTGACGCGGAAGTTTCCGCGCTCGGGCGCGGCGGCGGAGGCGCAGATCAAGGCGGCGGACATGGCGTTCGCGGGTGGCGATTACGATCACGCCTACGCGCTCTACAATGAGTATCTCTCCAAATACCCGAAGGGGGAGGAATTCGACGACGCGTTGGAGGGGATGTACAACGTCGGCCAGAAGTTCCTCGAGGGAGCGCGGCGGCGATTGTTCGGCGTGAAGACTTTCCCCTCCATGGCGCGGGCGCAGGGGATTTTTGAGAATATCGTGAAGACGGCCCCGTTCAGCAGATGGGCGCCGCTCGCCGAATTTTACGCAGGGCAGTCGCTCGAGAAGCAGGGGCAGCCGGACCAGGCGATCGCCGATTACGAGGAGGTGATCTCCCGTTATCCCACCGATCCCGCGGCGGCGGATGCGCAATACCAGATCGGGTATGTTTACCTGGTAGAGTCCCGGACGGCGTATGACAATGCCGCGGCCGACAAGGCGCAGGAGGCGTTTGAGGATTTCCTCGCCCGCTACCCCACCAGCGAGAAGGCGCCCCAGGCGCAGGATAACATCAAGTCGCTGCAGAACCATGTGAACTCCGGCGCGGTGCAGATCGCGAAGTTTTACGACAAGAAAAAGAACTACAAAGCCGCGGTCATTTATTACAATGAGGTGGTCCAGGAGCAGCCGGGCACGCCGGATGCGAAGATGGCGCAGGCCCGGATCGATGCGTTGAAGCAGAAGGTGGGCGATGCCGCGCTGGAGCCCGGCCCGGAGAAGACGGAGACCGGCGCGAAGGCAGTCGAGGAGCGGCGGTTGCAGGCCCAGGTGCAGACGACGACGCGCCCGGATTACGTCGGGCCTCCCGTGGCGGAGCCCACCCCGGTGCCGACCCCCGTGCCGGACGAGACGCCGGCGCCCGCGGGCACTCTGCGCACCTCGCCGGACGATCTGAACCCGAATCCTCCCAGCCAGCCGCCCGTGGAGCCGGCATTGCCCGGCCAATAACCGATGAGAGTGTATCCCTGGCGCGCCTGGACGGCGTCTTTGTTGTGCCTGCTGCTGCCGGGGTGCGCAGGGTACAAGCTCGGGTCGGTGCAGCCGCATTTCATGGAGGGGATCCATACCATCGCGGTGCCAACATTTCGAAACGAGACGCTGATCCCGCGCATCGAGGTGCTGGTGGCGGACACGGTCATCCGTCAGATTCAGGAGGATGGCACCTACCAGGTGGCCAGCTCGCTCGATAACGCGGACGCGGTGCTGGAGGCGGAGATCACGCAGGTACTCCGCCGGCCGTCGCGCTCAGTCATTAACGATGTGCAGGCGACCGAGGAATTCGATATGACGCTGGTGATCCATTACAAGATCATCCGCCGCGCCACGGGCGAGGTCATCGATGACAAGAACGCGACCGGGACGACGAGCTTCTTTGTGAGCGGCGATGTGAACCAGGACGAGATCCAGGCCATCCCGCTGGCCGCGCAGAGCGCTGCCTCGCACATGGTCACGGAGTTCGGCGAGGGCTGGTAAACCGGAGGCGCCTCCGCCAAACCGATGCTCTACCTGGTGCCCACGCCGATCGGGAATCTGGGGGACATTACCCTGCGCGCCATCGAGGTGCTGAAGACAGTCGAAGTGATCGCCTGCGAGGATACGCGGCACTCGCTGCGGCTGCTCAATCACCTGGAGATCCGCAAGCCGCTGGTGAGTTACCATGAGCATAACGAGGCGCGCCGGACCGCGGAATTGATGGAGCGCCTGCGCGCCGGTGCGAACGTCGCGGTCATTACCGATGCCGGCATGCCAGGCATCTCCGATCCCGGCGGCCGACTCCTGCGGGCCTGCATCGCGGAAGGGGTGGCGTACACGGTGCTCCCGGGCGCGTCGGCGGTGATCACGGCGCTGGTGGGTTCCGGGTTTTCCGCGGAGAGTTTTTATTACGGCGGCTTCCTCCCCGTGAAGAGCGGTGGCCGCGAGCGGGAGTTGTCCCGGGCTGCTGCCCGCGCCGAGACGTCAGTCTTTTATGAGTCGCCGCATCGCATCGACCGGACCTTGGAGGCCTGCGCCCGCATCTGCCCCGCGCGCCCGCTCTGCGTGGCGCGGGAGTTGAGCAAGCAATTCGAGGAATACCGCATTGGCACCGGCGCGGAGCTGGCCGCCCACTACGCCGCGCACCCAGCCAAGGGGGAGATCGTCTTCTTGGTCCAGGGGGCGAGCAAGGAGGAGCTGAAGGCTAAAGCCGATGAAACCTAAATCTGTAACATACACGCGATAACTATGCGCCGCATGCTGCGATCTATCTTCGGGGGTCTATTATTTCTAGCGGCAGTATTACTGTGGTACTTGTGGTTCTTGAACGTCTCCTCAGCCATCGTGAAAGATAGCCCCTCGTCCGAGACCAATGCGATAGTCTATTATGTGGCTACAATCCTGACATTCACCGGCGCCGCGATCTGCTTCCTTTGGGATTCCGGCGCGAGAACCTGGTACGGGCTCGGGGTTCCGTTATACTTGGGCACACTTCTAATGGGTGGCATATTGAATCGGCGTGATCAGATAGGCGGCTCATGGACGGACCCGTACTTCCAGGTTTCGACGTGGGTCGGGTTCTTTTGTTCCGTCATCGCGCCTTTTCGCTTGAAACGCTCCTACAAGGAGCGCTGCCTCTGGTTAGCTGTAACCGTTGCCGGATCATTAGCGGCGTGGTGGTTATGGTATGTCAGTACGGCCTAGACGCTGAAGGCGGAAACGAAGATGGATTGATTTTTCGTGAATGATATCTTAAGTGTTACTCATGCGATCCGAGATTTCCAACGCACGTGGTACGGTTGACGATCTACTTTGCATCTGGGTGCCGAATCCAGACGATGAAACCTTCGCGGATGATCTTGAAAAGGGTAATTCCAAGGACCTTCCAGAGGTGAATTCCTTTGACTCGTCTCGGCCTGCGTGATGAAGCCCATTTCCGAAATGTGCCCAACCTCTCTGTGTTTGTGTTGAGCGAAAACTAATATGAATGAACGGGACTGTTTTACCCCGCCCGGCTTGATGCCAGCTTGCGATAGATGCGGGTGCGATTGATCCCAAGCAATCTGGCGGCTTCGGCGATGTTTCCGTTGGTCTGGGAGAGAGCGCGCTGGATGAGGGCTTCCTCGGCGGCTTCGACGCTGAGCGGGAGGTCGGTGAAGCGCGGGGTGGATGGAGCCGGGGCGTGCGGCGAAGCGGGGGCGTGCAGGAGGTGCAGATGACGCGGCTCGACGGGCTTGCCGCCGCTCTCGATAAGCGCGCGCTCGATGATGTTCTTGAGCTCGCGCACATTGCCGGGGAAGGAATAGTCCGCAAGGATGTCGAGGGCGGCCTGCTGGATCACGACGTTGCGGATGCCCATCTCGACGGCAAAATGATGAAGGAAATGCCTCGCAAGACTTGGGATATCCTCCGGCCGCTCGCGCAACGGCGGGGTGACGACGGTGAAGCGCGCGAGGCGGAAGTAGAGGTCCTGCCGGAAGGCGCCCGAGGCGATCTTCGCGTGCAGATCGACATTGGTCGCGGCAATGACGCGCACATCCACGGCTTTGCCCACGCCGGCGCCAACCGGCGAGATGATGCCATCCTCCAGCACGCGGAGCAGCTTCGCCTGGAGCGGCAGCGGCATGTCGCCGATCTCGTCGAGGAAAAGGGTGCCGCGATGGGCCAGCTCGAAGTAGCCCTTGCGATCTGTCAGCGCGCCGGTGAAGGAGCCCTTGAGATGGCCGAAGAACATCGACTCCGCCAGCTCGGACGGGATCGCCACGCAATTGACCGGGATGAATGGCTCCGCCGCGCGCTGGCCGCCGCAATGGATGGCGCGCGCGATCAGTTCCTTGCCCGTGCCGCTCTCGCCGGTAAGGAGCACGCTGGTCGCGCCGAAATTGTGCAGCTTGCGCACATCCTGGAGGATGCGAGCGACGGTCCTGCTCTTTCCGACGAACCCGACGACGCCCCAGCGCTCCGCCTCGCGCCCGGCGAGGACGGCGAGTTTCTCGTCCGCGGCCTGGACGGCATCCTCGGCGCGCTGGCGGCGGGAGACCTCCTCGCGGAGTTGCTCGTTGGCGGCGGTCAGCTCCGCAGTGCGCTGCTCGAGCGCGGCGTTCTTTTCCGTGAGCTGCTGCGTGAGGCGGCGGCTGCGGAGATGCGTCTCGATGCGGATGATGATTTCCTCCGGCTGGAACGGCTTGGTGACGTAATCGACGCCGCCAGCCTCGAATGCCTGCGCGAGGCTCTCGGTCTCCTGCCGGGCGGTGAGGAAGATGACCGGGATGTCGCGCGTCGCCTCGATGGTCTTGAGCAGCCGGCAGACGGCGATGCCATCCATGCCCGGCATCATGATGTCCAGCAGGATAAGGCCGGGGTTGGCGAGCTGGGCAATCTTGAGCGCGGTCTCGCCATTCGGCGCGGCGAGGATTTCGTAGCCGTGCGGCTCCAGGGCATCGCGCAGGACGTTGATATTGATGGGATTGTCGTCCGCGACGAGGAGCTTTTCCATGGTGTGAAATGATTGGGAATGCATCAAGAGAGCGCGGAGGCGGGTTGCGAGAGCGCGGCGACGATTTTATCCATTTCGTATGCGGCGGCCCATGCACGCAGCGATGCAGCCATGGCCCGGCCATCGGGCATGGCGGCGACTTCCTCGATGCAGGCGCGGATTTCCGTAACGTTGTGGATTTCCGCAGCGACGCGGAGGCGCGTGGCGAGCGGTGGCGGGAGCGGGAAACTTGCCGGAGCGGCGAGGACCTCATCGGAGTCTGCGAGCGGATCCGGGAGAAGCTTGATCTCGAGCACATTTTCCAGGCACTCGCAGATGCGCTCGTAGCGGAATGGCTTGGCGAAGAAGTCATCAAACCCGGCATCCAGGTAACGGTGCTGCTCGTGATCGAATGCCGAGGCGGAGTGGGCGACAATGCGTGCGTTGGGAAACTGGCGGAGAATGTGGCGGGCGGCATCGATCCCATTCATCGCCGGCATCCAGATGTCCATGAAGATGATGTCCGGCTGATGTTCGATCGCCATCTGGATGGCCGCCACGGCGTTCTCCGCCATGAGGATTTCGCAGCCGATATCCGCGAGCATCCCGGCGAGGACGGCGCGGTTCTCCTTGATGTCATCGACCACCAAAGCGGTGACGCGGCGGGATGCCGGCAGACGCAGGAGGCAATTGCCCGCCGCGACCGTGCCACGGGCCTGGAGCGGGCTCTCCGGAAGCGGGAGCGTGAAGAAAAAGCGCGTGCCGTGGCCCGGCCTGGACTCCGCCTGGAGCCGGCCGCCCATCAATTGGATGTACCGGTCGGAGATCGCCAGCCCGAGGCCTGTCCCGCCTTTGCTCGTGCTGTTGTGACCCTGTTGGAATGGCTTGAAGATCTCCGCCTGGTCCTCCGCGGTGATGCCGATGCCGGTGTCGGAAACCTCGAAGCAGTACGCGAGGTCTTCGCCGCGCGTTACGCGGAGGCGGACCTCGCCGCGATCGGTGAATTTCGCCGCATTACCCAGCAGGTTGATCAACACCTGGCGCAGCTTTCCTTCGTCTCCCTGGACGATGCGCGGCGGGGTCACGGGCGGCTCGACGAAAAGGCGCAGCCGCTTCTGCTCGCAACGGTGCCGGAACATCCCCTCCATGCGCGCAATGAGATCGATGAGATCGAAGTCCGCGCATTGCAATTCCATGCGGCCCGCCTCGATCTTGGAAAGGTCGAGCACCTCGTCGATGAGATTGAAGAGATGATTGCCGCTGCTGGCGATGGTCTCGATGGCCTCGCGCTGCCGCGGCTGGATCGTTCGGTCGCGCCTCAGGATTTGCGCGTAGCCGAGGATGGCGTTGAGCGGGGTGCGAATCTCGTGGCTCATGTGCGCGAGAAAGGCCGACTTCGCCCGGCTGGCGGATGCCGCGGCGTCCTCGGCGCGTTTGCGGACGGCAATTTCCGAGACGAGTGCATCGTTCGCCCGGGCGAGATCGGCGGTGCGTTCCTTCACGCGAATCTCCAGCGCCTCGTGTGCCCGCTTCCGCTCCGTGATGTCCTGGACAGTGCCTTCGTAATAAGCCACTGCGCCATCGGGGCCGCGCACGGCGCGAGCGGTCTCGGAAATCCAGATTGTCTGCCCATCCTTGCGGCGAACCTGGGACTCAAAATCGGCCACCGATCCCTCGCTCTGGACCAACCGGATGAATTCCGCCCGGCGGCTCGGCTCCGTGTAAAGCTGGCGCTCGATGTCGCCCAGGGCGGCAACCAGCTCCTCGGGCGAATTGTAACCGTAAATACAGGCGAGGGCAGGGTTCGCGCTCAGGTAATGGCCGTCCGGAGCGGTCTGGAAGATGCCCTCAATCGCGTTCTCGAAAATGCCGCGATACTTCTGCTCGGCCTGCCGCAGCTCGCGCTCGGCCTTTTTGCGAACGGCGATTTCGTTGGAAAGCTCAGCGGTGCGCTCCATGACGCGGTGCTCGATCTCAGCGGTGTGCCGTGCGCCGCGGACGATGTAGACGGTGGTGAGCGCCGTGATGATCAGGCCAAAGCAAAGCCCGGCCCACGGCTCCCAATCCATCTCATGGCGCGGGAACCAGAACTCGATATCCCAACGCAGTCCGGCGATCTCCAGCGGCTCCGTCCAGCGCAGCAGATCGGGCGCCGTCGGCGGTCCCACCGGCGCGAGGCGGAAAATCGCCTTCTGCGTGCTTCGCTCATAGATGGAAATCTCCCCGTCCTGCACCTGGGCGCCGAAGGTGCTGTTGACGAGATCGCCGATCCGGAATACGGCCGAGACATAGCCGGAGAGCTGCGCGGGATTGCCCCCCTTCGCAAGGCCGCTGCGGAGATAGACCGGGCGCAGCACCAGGAAGCCGAGTTGATGCCCGGGCTCCTGCACCAGCCGAAGCGGGCCGGTGGCGTGGGGCAGGCCGGTGTCGCGCGCGAGCTCGAGCGCCGCGCGGCGTTCGGGATCGGAGTTGAGATCAAAACCGAGCGCCGGGAGGTTCCTGTCCAGCGGCTGAAGGAGATAGATCGGGACGTAGGCCGGGCGCGTCGCCGCTGGAACGAGATGCCCGGCGGAGTTGAATTCCGTAAAGGTAAATCCGGGCAGCCCGTCATTTCGCGCGCGCTGCTCGTAGGTTGCCCTTTGTGCCAGCGGCACGCATGGGTCCCACGAGAGGGCCTGGATCTCCGGATGCCGGGCGAGCGCCTCGGAGGTGAAATCATGGAACCGGGAGGCGGTGACGTCCGAGCCGTCCGCGCAAAGCTGGGCGATGGAGTGGAGGACCTCCATGGAACACTCGATCTTGTTGCGCAGCAGCTCGGTACGCTCGCGCGCCGCCGCACGGGCTTCCAATTGCGCCTCACGGCGCGCAAACCAAAACAGCACGGCAAACAGGGCGAGCGACGCCAGGGCTCCGAGGAGCGCAGCGAGCTTCGCGGCACGGTAGCGCAGCGCGGGGATGATCGGCGATGGCGGTGCGGAGGCTCGCGCGCCGGCCGGGCTTTTGAGGTCCCGGCCAGCGCTAAAATCTTGCCCTCCACTCCCGGCGGGCGTTACCTCAAGGGACATGGGCGCCTCCCCGCGCGCGGCCGGCCGTGCGCTTGTCGATCGGGATAAGGGGTCGCGCATGCTGCGGCCATCTGGAGTGGTGTTTGGAAGCCGCAGCAGTCTATAGCAGAGAGAATGCCGGGGATTCCCGGATTCGATCCGGCGCGGTCATCCACAGGGTGGCGCGCGGTAAAAAATCCATTGACCGCTGCTTCGGAGGCTTCGCGCGATGGTCAAAGCGCGGCACGGGTGGGCAAAATACGGCAGGAAATCCCCGCCCGGCTCACGGGCCCTTGAGCTTCGAATCCATATCCCCGCGGCCGCCCGGCAGCGGGTCGAAACGGTCGTGCAATCCGGGCTCGAAGGGATCAAGAGGTCCGGGGCCGAAATGGGATGCCGGGCTGGGACCAAGAGGGGTCGCCGGCGTTAACGGTCCGTGATCCTTGGGCGGGAGCTTTGCCAGGTCTGCGGCAATGGGATTCTTGCGCGAGTTGAGGGAGGGCGAGGGTCCCGCGACCACGATTGGTGGCCGCTGCTGGATCCGGACGGCGGCGGGAGCAGGCGCCGGGTCGGTCCTCATGTGGACCACGATGAACAATTGCCCGCCGCCATAGAGAGGCCCGCGGATGAAGAGAGGGCTGTCCGGGCTGAGATGGGTCTCGAATTCCGCCACCTTATGGTGCAACTGGAAGAGCGTGAGCTTCGCCGGATTGCCCGGACCGCCGTGCGGCACGACGCTGATGTTAAAGTCCTGGCTCGGCATCAGCCAGCGTTCGTTGACGCCGTCCAGCTTTTGGGCGGATTCCCCGACGAGCTCGTACTGGCTGTAGCCGAAGATGTGCTTGAGCTTTGCAAAATACCGCCGGAGCCGGTCCGGGGCCTGGGCCGGATGAGCCGGGTTGGTGGCGTAAATAAGGGCGCTCCAGAGATGGGGAGTTGGCGAAGCGACCGGGCTTGCACCCATTGCGCATTCGCCCGCAAGGATCGCCACGATGCAAAATGCCAGGAGGGAGTGGCGGAGAGGCATGCCGGCTATTTGAGCTTGTGATTCGGCGGCAGGTAATTGAGCCCGTCAAGCCAGAGGACGTTCACATTATCATCCTTGGAATGGAAGGATGTCGCGGTGATGGCGGGATCGTCCGAGTGGGCGTTGAGGACATTCTGGACGTACTGCTTGTTCTGCCGGACCTCGCGGCGGGTATTCGGCACCATGGTAAAGTAAAGAGCAGTGGAGAGAATGAGCAGGAATGCGCCCGAGAGGGCCATCCACGGCAGGCTCCAGAAGGTGAGGCGGCGGGCGGGCGCGGGGGCTGCTACGGAAGCTGGAGCGTGAATCTGGCGCAGGATCTGGTGATTGAAGAAATCGGGATTCGGCAGCGGGGCAGGGGTGAGGTGGGAGCGGAGGAGATTGCCGAGGTCGTGCGCGGCTTCCCTCTCGCCGAGGGCTTCCGGGTGGGCTTCCAGCTCGCGCTCAAAGGCGGCGAGCTCGGCGCCCGTCAGGCGGCCGTCGACCCACGCGGTGAATTTTTCTTCAAAGGTTTTCATACACGTCCCTCAACATTGTTTGCATTTTCTTGCGGGCGTAAAAAAGGCGGGACATCACGGTGCCGATGGAGCACTCGAGGGCGTCGGCGATCTCCTGGTATTCCATGCCATCGATCTCGCGCATGAGGATCACGGCGCGGTGCTCCGGGGTCAGGCGAGCGACAGCGGCATCGATGCGGGCGCGGATCTCATCCCCGGCGATCTTGTCCTCCGGCAGGGCCGTGGTGTGGGGGGTGGTGGAGGAGTTGGGATCGATGTTGCTGAGGGCGACGGAATCGTCGAATTCGGTCTCGCCGCCGATTTGTTTGCGGCGGAGCGAGTCGATGGTGACGTTCATCATGATCCGGTAAAGCCATGTGTAGAACGAGGACTGGCCCCGGAAACGACCGATGGACTTCCACGCCTTCAGGAAGCCGTCCTGGGCGAGGTCCCATGCGTCCTGTTCGTTGTGAACCATGTTGTAAATCATTGCGTAAGCTTTTCCGCGGTAACGGGTTACGAGCTCATTAAACGCGGCGGTATCTCCACGCTGGCAGCGGGTTACGAGGTCCGAATCGTCTGGGAGTGTAGGCTCGATGGACGCGGTTCGATCAGCTGGCGCAGGGGGCGCGTTTAACGGCTCGCCATTATGCGGCATGAATTTGGACGAAACCGCTGGGGTTTCATTCGAAAATTTTCTTGGGACATCAGGCAGAGGCTTAACTGCCATACCGCCGGCGCCATTCTGTGCGGTATTCCCCCATGAGGGTGATGACCCCGTCGCGGATCTGGAAGAGCCGATTATTGAGGACGGCGAACCGGTCCTTGGTCAGGGCGATCTCGCTCCGGAGCTGGACGGCGGCATCCATGGCGGTGGTGACCGCCTTGAGCGCCCGCTTGAGGTAGGCGATAGTCATCCCAATCTCGTCGATGTCGTCGTCGCTCAGCGCTGCCGCCAGTTTTGCGCTCGCGATGGCCGATTGCGTGGCGAGCTTGACGGCAGACGGGTGGTTTTGCAGATCGCCGAGTTCGTCAAAGAGCTGGTCGATCCAGACCGTCAGTGCGAAGGAGGCCTGGTACAGAGGGTGCATCTCGAAGTCGCCCGGCCCGGATTCCTCGCCCTGGCCCTCGGCTTCCGTGGCGTCGAGGCCCAGTTCGCTGGCCAGTTGGGCGTCGGCTTCCTCCAGCCAATCCTCCTCGGCGCCGTCGAGAAGATGGTTCCAGCCCATCTCACGGGCGATGATCTGGTCGCGGTCGGGATGATCCATGTATTTCTCGAGGAGCTCCATATAATGCTCCGTCTTGCGATCCTGCTGTTGGAGGAATCGCTCCCATTGATATTCGTCCCACACACGTTCTGGTTGGTCTTCGGGATTGCCCATGGCCAGCGGGAGAGTTAACCCGGCTCTTGAATTTGTGCAAAAGGTTTATCGGAGGCAAGCTCGCGTTCAGTCTTAAGCCTCAACTGTCCGCACGCCGCGTCGATGTCGTGACCCTTCTCCGTTCGGATGGTCGCGGCGACCTTGTGACGCTTGAGAATGCCGAGGAAGGCATTTTGCCGGGCGCGGTCCGGACGCTGCCACGGGAGGCCCTCGACCGTGTTGTACGGGATGAGGTTGACCTTTGCCCGGAGGGCTTTTGCGTGCAGGGCGAGGGCTCGCGCCTGCTCCGGGGTGTCGTTGATGTGGTCGATCAGGATGTACTCGAAGGTGAGGTACTGTTTTTTCCGCTGCACGTAATAGGCGCAGGCGTCGAGCAGGACGGCAAGCGGGTACTTGCGATTGACCGGCATGATCTTCTCGCGGACGGCATCGGTCGCGCCATGGAGGGAGATCGCGAGGCGGATTTGCAGCGGCTGATCGGCGAGCTGCTTGATGCGCGGGGCAAGGCCGCTGGTGGAGACGGTGATGTGGCGTGCGCCGAGGTGGACGCCCCACGGGGCATTGATGATGGCAATGGCGCGCATCAGGGCGTCGAAATTTGCCAGCGGCTCGCCCATGCCCATGAAGACGATGTTATTGACCCGCTCCCCGGCAAGCGCCTCGGCCTTCATCAGTTGCTCGACAATTTCTCCCGCGTGGAGGTTGCGTGTCCAGCCATCCAGGCCGCTGGCGCAGAATTTGCATCCGTACGCGCAGCCGACCTGGGTGGAGACGCAGAGGGTGCGGCGGTCAGAGTCGTTGCCATAGAGCGCGGGCGAGGCGGGGATGAGGACCGTCTCGATGAGGTTGGCGTCGGCGAGGCGGAAGAGGAATTTCTGGGTGGTGTCGTTCGAGCCGGTCTTGCGGATGAGTTCCAGCTCATCGAAGGCGAAGGACTCCGCGAGCTGGGCACGCAGCGGTGCTGGGAGATCGGTCATTTCCTCGAAGGAGCGGACGCGCTTCTCGTAGAGCCATCGCAACACCTGCTTCGCGCGAAAAGCAGGCTGGCCCATGGTGGCGAACTCCTTCTCGATCTCGGTGTCGAGGAGCGAGTGGACAGGGCGCTTGAGAGTGGCTTCGGGGGCGGCGGGCATCCCCGCACCATCGCCCAGATGGGGGCGGGAGCCAAGGACGGATAGGGGGAGCGGACCACGAATGCCTCAGGGACGATGGACGGGGTGGTTTTTAGCCACAGTAGCTAAAACCGAACGGCCCGAGCGCTATCGGCTGGCGATTTCGCCATCGCCATTGATGAGGCGCGCGAAGGCGTGTTTTGCGGCGGCGCGGGAGGTTTCGGTGCGGTAGAGGTCCCATTGGGGCTGGTGCTGGCGGATCCAGGCCTCTTTGTCCGGGAGGATTCGGTGGATGGCGGCGGTGAGGCTGGCGGGGTCCTTTTGCGGGACTACTTCGCCGGAGCGGTAGCGGCGGGCGCGTTCGGCCATCAGGTAGCCTTCGCTGACGATGACGGGTTTCTTCAATTCCGCGGCCTTGCCCATGATGTTGCTGCTGTGCGGAAAATCGTGATAGCCGGCAAAGACGACATCGCAGGCCTGCAGGACGCCGTTGAAATGGGCGTCGCTTCCGATTGGCTCCAGATGCATGAAGACGTTTGGCGCGGTCTTGAGGCGCTCGATCATTGCGTCCTCTTCTGGCGAAAACCCTCCCGAGAGCTGGCCGATAAATGCAAAGACGAAATCCGCGTTCGCGGGATCCAACGCGGCGTAACCGAGCGTTGCCACACCCTTGCTTGGCTGAAGGTGCCCCGGCGAGACAATGATCGGGCGACCTGCGGCGAATCGCAGCATTGCCTGGGCAATTTCCCCGGTCTCGGGCGGCGTCCCGTCGATAAAATCCGGGAAGAACGAAACCGGGCGTCCCAGCGCAAGGCGGGATAAATACGATACGGCCGCTTCGTCCATGACGGCGACGCTGTGGAGATTCGGATGGCAGTAGAGCTTCTCCGGATGCGGCACGGTCCCTGCGCCGGGGATGGCTGTGCCGGGCAGGCGGAAGGAGCGGCAATGGACGTAGAGCCCGCACCATGGCCATGGGAAACCGTTCGCGGTGCGCGGAAAAGCCACGAAGTCCCAATCGGAAATGCAGGCGAAGACCACGAGCGAGATCTTTCGGTCATGGGTATTCTCCCAGTTTCGCATCGTCCGCCGGAGCCACCGGTTGCTGATAAAAGAATCCACCCATTGCTGGCAGCGCCTGGGCCGCACTGGCAGCTTCGGCGGGGCGAAGCGGATGCTGTCGATCATCCGCGGCGAGGCGATGCGATCCGGGTGCGGGCAGATGGCCACGAAGTCATGGCCGAGATCGGAGAGGAATTCGCAGAAGGCCGTGTAATAGACCGGGATGTGGCCGTGCCAGACCCGCTCGACGAGGGCGATGGTCACTTGCCCATGGCCAGGCGATCCGCCAGCCGCTGGGGCAATCCAGCGTCAACGATCTTATCCTGGGCGGTGTTGATGTCGTACTCAATGCGGCGCAGCTCGACGACATGCTCGCCCGGGGTAAAGAGGCAGTAGGAGGCGTGCCAGTCGCCATCGCGCGGCTGGCCCACGCTGCCGACGTTGATGAAGTACTTCTTGTTCGGCTCGACCAGAAGCCTCTGGAGCGGCACGCCCTTGACGTTGCCATCCTTCACGTAAGCACGCGGGGCGTGGGTGTGACCGTAGAAGCAGATGTTCGTGTGCTGGTAACTGAAGCTCGCCGCAGCATCGAGCTGATTGAAGACGTAACCCCACTTCGTGGGTGTATCGAGCGTGGCGTGGACGATCGTGAAATCCCGCACCTGGCGCACCATCCGCAGCTCGCGCAGCCATGTCTTGTCCTCCTCACTAAGGTGCTCGCGGGTCCAGTTGATCGCCTCCTCTGCCAGTGGGTTGAAATTCTCCAGCACGGTCTCGGCGGAGGCCTGTTCGTCGTGGTTGCCCTTTACCACCGGGCATTCCAGCGCGCGAACGATTTCCACGCATTCGTGCGGGTTGGCGTTGTAGCCGACGACATCGCCCAGGCACACATAGTGGGTGACCTCGTGGGCCTCGGCATCGGCCAGCACGGCCTGGAGGGCCTCGAGGTTCGCATGGATGTCACCAAAGACGGCAAAACGCATCGCGTGCTAATGATGGGGCGGGAGCTGGTTTTCTGGAATATTTATTCGCTGGGCGGCGGGAATATTCAATTGGACCTGAAGATCGTCGATCCGTTGGAGGAGCGTCGGGAGCCATTCCTTCTGGCCCATTTTGTAGAGCCGCACGAGTTCGTCATAGGCCTCGCGCTCGTGCCCGGGCGAATGGGAGAGCTCGTACGCGGCGAAGCGCACCTCGTATGTGGGCGAGTCCGGGAACTGGGCCGCCTTGGAGAAAACGAGCGAGGCGTTGTAGTGGTCGAAGAGTTTGTCGCGGTAAACCATCCCAAGGCTCTCGTAGAGCTTAAAGTGGTCCGGATTGTTCTGGATCCCGCGCTTGAGGATATCCGCGCCGATGAGAAAGTACTCGTGCTGGCGCTTGAGCCGCAGGGCCATGCGCGGCTCGTGGGGATCGTTGAGGTAGTAAGCGCTGGCGTTGTACGCCATCTGCCACGCGGCGGTATCCCAGAACATGATGTTGCGCGGCTGGAGCGCGGTGACATTGTTGTAGAGAAAAAGCATGTTGCCCCATTGAGTGTGGGTCCAATCCACGTGCGCCCGGATGAAGAGGGCGTCCGCGATCACTGAGCGAAAGCCGCTCAGCGCCGCAAGGAAACTCATCTGGCCAATCCGCTCCCGCAGGCCCAGGTTCAGGTTCGCCCCGTGGAAGAATGCCGCCCGGTGCTCCTTGTTCAGCTCCAGCTCGATGGGCAGCCGGATCGCCCCGGTGACGAGCAGGAATGCAAACACTACCGTGAGCCGGAACCAACGCCGCCGGACGAGCGGCGCCGTTTCAAGGAGCAGATCGTCCGGGTGCGAAGTGGAGTCGGTGATGGCCATCGGGAGGGCGGATCAAAGTTCCTTTGCCGCAAAGATAAAGTACGCCGCCAGCAGGTAAATGCACGTGTAGAGCCCGCCCAGCGCCGCCGTCTTCGCGAAAAGGATGAACGAGATCGAATTCCCGGCCACGATGTCATCCACCAGGTTGAAGAGCTGAAGATCCGGGAAGGCGAGCGCGACGAGGGCAAGGAAGCTGCGGGTGAGCGCCCCGGTGGTGGCGGCATTCAGCCAGACATCGCGGGCAATCCCCTGCAGGTACCCGATGAAAGTGCAGGCCACCGAGACCATGATCGTGAAGATCATCGAGGAGGCGAATGTGGAAATCAGCAGCGTGAGCGAGGAGAAGATCGAGCCGGTGACGAAGATGATCAGGATGCCCGGGATCAGGCTCATGGTGAATGTGGCGTCCGTGATCGACTTGAGCTGCGCCTGGCGGAGGTCTGCCGGGGCATTGGCGTAATAACGCATCGTATCCGCCAGGGCATATTCCTGGCGGCAATAGAGCGTGATCGAGAAAATCACGGACATGAGCACCAGCGAGACGAACAACAGGAGGATGATCCCCAGCCACTTGCCGAGGAGATATTCGAAACGTGGCACCGGCTTGGCGAGGATGGTGTATAGGGTGCGGTCCTCGATATCCTTCGGCAGCAGCATGGCAGTCGCCAGCACCGACATCAGCCATGTGAAGATGGACATCGCGCCGAGGGACACGTCCTTGAGTACCTGGAACTGGTCCTGGAAGCTGAAGTCGCTCATGAACGGCGAGGTGCCGATGGAGAGCAGGGCGAAGATCAGCAGGAAATAGAAAACCTTCTGCCGGACGAGATCCAGCAAGGTGTTGGTCGCGATGGCCCAGATGCGCGCCGGGGAAAAGAAGACATGCGTGGAGGGCGCATCGGCGTAGAGAGTGGAGGTGGGCGTCATTTTTTCGAGGAGGTTACGTCGAGGAAGTAATCTTCAAGGGTGCTCTGAGGCTTCCGCTCATTGACGATCCGGGCGTTGGAGGCGGAGACGAGGGAATGAATCTGTGCCAGCACTTCCGGGCCGGCGTTTTCGAGGATCAGCTCGGTCTGGTTGTCGATGGAGATCAATTCATCAAGCCGGCCCTCACGCACGAGCGAGCCTTCGTGCAGGATGCCAACCCGGTCGCAGATCTGCTGCACCTGGCCGAGGAGATGGGAGCAAAAGAGCACCGTGATGCCGCGGTTCTTGAAGTCGAGGATCAGGTCGCGGATCTGGCGGGAGCCGGCGGGATCGACCCCGGCGGTCGGCTCGTCGAGCACCAGAAGGCGGGGTTGGAGGATGAGGGCCTGGGCGAGACCGATGCGCTGGAGCATTCCTTTTGAGTAGCCGGAGAGGCGGCGGTCGCGGGCGTTCTCAAGGCCGACCAGCGCCAGCAACTCATTGGCGCGGTCGCGGAGTTTGGCGCCGCGCAGGCCGCAGATTTTACCGAAAAAGTGAAGCGTCTCCCGGCCGGTCAGGAATTTGTAAAAATAGGGATTCTCCGGGAGGAAGCCGACATCCTCGCGACTCTCCACGAGGCGGCTGTCGCGGCCGAAGATTTGCGTGGAGCCGGCGCTCGGGGAGACCAGGCCGAGGATGATTTTCATCGTTGTGCTCTTGCCGGAGCCGTTGGGGCCCAGCAGGCCATAAACCTGGCCGGGCTGGACCTCCAGTGAGAGATTCCGGACCGCGACAATGCGCTCGCGGCGGAAAGGGATGGGAAAGACCTTTGAGAGGTTCTTGATGGAGATGGCGGACATTGGGGGACGTTGAGGGGAGCGGTATTATCCGCAGATTAACGCAGATTATCGCAGATTATTTTTGGGAAAATAGGGCTACTCGACGATCTCGAATCCGCGGAGGCCCGCGGGGTGTGGGATTTCGTTGACCATCTGCTTGCGGATGAAGGAGCCGAGGCCGCTCTCCTCGATGGCCATGAGAAAAGCCTCCAGTTCATCCTGCTCGCCCGCGGCGAGCAACTCCACGCGGCCATCGGGCATATTCCGCACCCACCCGGCGATATCGAACCCAGTGGCGACCTGGCGCACCGTATAGCGGAAGCCAACGCCCTGGACGCGGCCTTCGTAGAAAACGTGGCGTGCAGTCATTGGATGGCGAGGTGATTAAACCGGGATCTTGCGCAGGTAGGCGGCGGCGGTCTCGGGGAGGACGGAGTTCATATAACAGCCGGTCGCTGTCTCGAAGCCGCTCTGGTGGAAGAGGGCGGGCACCAACTCGATGTGCCAGCGGAAATCGGCCTGGAGCGTATTCCAATGGTCGCGGCGATTGGTCCGCGACGGTGCGGTGTAAAGCATGAGGTGATAGGGCGGGCGATTGAGCGCGCCGGCGAGTTTTTGCAGGATGGTCTTGAGCGCGTCGGCCAGTTGCTGGATTTCCTGGTCGGTGATGCCGTGGAAATCGGCGCACTGGCGCTTCGGGTAAAGTGCAAGCTCGAAGGGGGTCCGCGAGGCGTAGGGGCAGAAGACCGCGAACCCGTTGTTCTCGTACACCAACCGGGTCGCGGTGCGGACTTCCTCGCGCCAGATGTCCTCAAAGATGGAGCGCTTTTTGCGCTCATAGAAATCGCGTGCGACCTCCAGCTTGTGGACCAGCGTCGGGGGCAGGATGGCCATCGCAATGAGCTGGCTGACCGCGTGCGGGACATGCGCGCCGGCCTGTTCGCCCACATCCTTCACGATGAAGAAGGCCCGCATCCGGCTATCGCGCATCAGGTCGAGCATTCGGACTTTCCAGGCGGTGATGACGTCGCCGATGGCGGGCAAGGGCAGCGCCTCCAGCGGCTCGCCGCCGGGGGTCTCGATGATCACCTCGTGCGCGCCGACACCCTCGGTGCGGTCGTAGAAACCCTCCGGGTGGCGGAGCGGATCGCCCTCCACCTGGAGCGCAGGGGCGCGATTCGGGATGACGCGCACCTGCCATGGGCCGGATGATGGCTTGGCGTAAAGGGTGTGTGGCGCCAGTTCCTCGCGCCCCGGGGCGAAGGGGCTGAACCGCTCCTGCTGGGGCGTGCCGCGGCGGCGATTGAGAAAGGGGGGCGCGTGAAGGCGGGAGCTGGAAAAGATGGTCCAGGTCTCCCGCAACGGGTCGAGGCGCATTTCCGATTTATCCATGGGACGGTTCTGCGAATTTTTGTCTGAGTAGTTTGCGCGATTCTTTGTCGGGAGCGAGGATTAAGACAACTTCATTCGAGACGTAATCGCTGGGTTGCCACATATCCGCCACACTCCAGGCCGGGCCTGTATCAGCAATTGAAGCGACGCCGCCTGCCCCGCCGAATGCCTCGCTATGGAATCGATTCTCGCAGAGCCGCGCCATGACGACGGCGGCGGCATCGGCAGCTTGCCTTGACCGCCATAGGCTAACCCATACCAGGCACTTGCCCTGATCGAAGACCAGGTACCGGTCCCCGCGCCAACCAGCGGCGATGTCGTCCGCATGATCCGCATCGGCCTGCGCAAAGAGCAGCCGGCAGCCCATCTCGCCAAGCACATTATCCGCCAGCGGCTTCTGCCCCTGGAAGGTTTTGTCCGGGAAATCTACCGGGATTGGATTCTCCCGGGTCTCCTTGAAATACTTCTCAGGGTGCAGGATTTGCGCGGTCGAGGAGGGCGGATCGGCATAGACCGCCGAGAGCGCCGGGAATCCACCGCGGGCGTAAACCGCGGCGCAGAATTGCTGTCCCTGCACGTAGGGGAAGACCAGCATCTGCCGCAGGTAACGCGGCGCCTTGCGGATCTCCACCATGCTCTGGGTCGCGGAGTAGGTCACGGTATCGGCGAAGGTTTGCCACGAGAGATCCTTCTGCATGTACTGGGTCATCTCGAGTGTGGCGTCGCCCTCGATCAGGGCACTCGCGGCGGCGGCCGCGTCGTCGTCGTCCTTCACCTCCAGCGGCAGCTTCAGCAGGCCGAAGTTTTGGTCCTGCAACGCATGGGTCAGCTCGTGCGAGAGGATGACCCGGTTCTGCGAGTTCTCCAGGCTGGCGTCGCGGAACATGAAGAGCTTGTGCTGATGCTGATCGTAAAACGCTGCGATCTGCTCCCCGAGCAGGTTGATGTAGGTCTGCTTGAGGGGAAAATTCGGCGGCAGCAGACCGAAGGCCGAGAGGCCGGTGGCCATATTCTGGATTTCCTGGTCGGTATAAATCTCCGAGAGCTTGCCGGCCACCACCTGCCGGATGCCGGCCTTGTCGAGCACCTCGTAATCGACCGGACTGGTGAACGAGAGGCCGCGGATGGCCGCCGTGTCGCGCTCGATTTGCGCGCGGCGCACCGCATTCTTCGCATCCGCCGCCTCTTGTTGCGCCGTTGCCAATGCCGTGCGCAACGCATCGTTTTCCTGCGAGAGCAGCCCGACCCTGCGGATCGTGGGGGCGAGGGCGTCCAATTGCAGATGCTGATCCCACGCGATGAAGCATGCGGCTGCCGTGACAAGCAGAAGCAGCGAGACGAGCGGGGCGGGCCTGGTCATCTCACGCGGAGCGGTCAATGCGTCCGCGGCAGCGACTGGCGCTCGTCGGGCTGGGCGTCGTTCTCGTGGAGTTCGTTGCCCTGGCTGTCATACGCGTGGACGCGCAGCATCTTGCCATCCGCGCCGTACTCGTAGGTGAAGCGGCGGATGAGCTGGTCATCGAGCGTGTAGTCGTCCTCCTCGCTGATGCGGCTGGAGTCGTCGTGCTTGTAGGTAGTCTTGAATGCCGGGGCATTGTCCGGGCCGTAGACTGTGCCAGAGACGAGGACGTTGTTTTCATCGAGCATATATTCGATCCGCTCAATTACCCTTTTCGCGGCATTATAAGTCGTCGCCTCAGTGGAATGCTTGTCCGGGTCGGTGACTGTGACGGTGTACGATCCGTCGTCGTGGATCGTCGTGATAGCGTGGATCGCATTGTCCTGGCCATCCGATGAGGAGGAGGTGGAATCGTCCTGCGCGGCGCAAATGGCGGGCACGAGCGCGATGGCGAAGGCGGCAAGGAGGGCGTGGAATCGCATGGAGGGGAGCCGGTGTCAGCGGGCAAGGGCGGGCGTGTGGATGACCTCGAAGGTCGTATCCGGCTTTGGCGCGCCGTTGGCCACAGTTTGATTGAATTGCAGGTCGTACAGGCGGCGGTAGAGCACGGAAGTCTCCAGCAACTCCTCGTGCCGGCCCACCTCCTTCACCTGGCCCTGATCCATGACGACAATCTGGTCGGACTTCAGGATGGTCGAGAGGCGATGGGCGATGGCGATCACGGTGCGTCCGGAGGAGAGCCGCTCCAGCGCGGCCTGGATTTCGTGTTCGGATTCGGAATCCAGCGCGCTCGTGGCCTCGTCCAGCAGAAGGATGGGCGCGTTCTTGAGCAGGGCGCGGGCGATCGCCAGCCGCTGCTGCTGGCCACCGGAGATGTTGCAACCCTTGTCGCCGATCATCGTCTTGTAGCCCTGCGGCTGTGCGAGGATGAAATCATGCGCAAACGCCTGCTTTGCAGCCGTATAGATCTCCTCGTCCGTCGCGTCGAGCCGGCCATAACGAATGTTATCGATGATCGTCTCGTGGAAGAGGAACGTGTCCTGGCTGACCATGCCGATATTCTGCCGCACCGAATGTTGGGTGAGGTGGCGGATGTCGTGGCCATCGATGCTGACGGAGCCGGTGATCGGATCGTAGAAACGCTGGAGCATCGAGAACATCGTGCTCTTCCCCGCACCGCTCGCGCCGACCAGTGCGTACGATTTGCCCGGCTCAACATTAAGGGTGACACCGCGAAGCGCCGGCGGGTTCTTCACATTGTACTGGAAGGTTACGTCGGTGAACGTGATGCCGCCGCGGCAATTCTCCAGGGTGATCGCATCCGGAGCGTCATTGATGGTGGGCTCGACCTCGAGCAGTTCGAAAATCTTGGTCGTCGCGCCGAGCGCTTTCTGGATGCTGACGTGGACCTTGCTCAGCTTCTTGATGGGCGCGTAGAGCAGGAAAAGGCTGCCCAGCATTGTGACGAACACGCTGAACGCCATGTGGGCGTAATAAACATAGACCAGCGCCATCATGATACCCAGCGCGGCGACGCCCTCGATCAACGGTCCGACGATGCCCATGGCGTTGCGCACCATGAGGCTGACGGCGACCATGAAATTGCTCGCCTCAACAAAGCGCTCGTACTCGAACGGCTCGCGGCAGAGCGCTTTCACCAGCCGGATGCCGGCCAGCGCCTCGTGGAGGATGACCATCAGCTCCGCGTTGGAAGTTTCATCCACCCTGCCGATCTTCCGCACCCGCGCGCCGAAGATGATGATGGGAAGCATGCACAGGGGCAGGAAGGAGAGGCTGTAGATGGTGAATCGCCAGTCGGTGATGATCATGTTGACGATGACGGCGATGACCGTGAGCGGCTGGGTCACGATGTCATCGGTCACGGCGGTAATCGCGAGCTGGGCGGAGCGCGTGTCATTCGAGACGCGGGAGATCAGGCTGCCGATTTTCGATTTGTTAAAGAAATCGAGCGACTGGCTGGTGATGTGATGGAAGAGCTTGATCCGGAGATCGTGGAGCACCTTCAGGCTGACCCACGTCATGTAGTAGTTCTCCATGTAATCGCACATCGACCGGGCGATGATGACGAGCGGAAGGAGAGCGGAAATCAGCAGCACGTGGCTGAGGATCGGGACCGGCTTGGGGACCCAGGTGTCCGCCCACTCGTGGAAATTCATATCCAGGAAGTAGCCATGCGTGACCAGCGGCCCCTTGACCGGAGTGTTTGTGGCACTTTCGCGGAAGGCCTGGTGGGTGACCAGGCGGATAACCTGGGCCTGGGCTGCCGTCAGGATGGCGGAGCCACCGCCGGCGGCGATGCTCAGGAAGAAGCGGGTCTTGTACCTGGCGACATAAGGCCAGAGTTTTTTGTACCCGGCATTGCCGTCCATGAGCGCCTCCTTGAGGGAGAGCTTGGTCTTCTGTTGTTTGGCGGCAGCGGGGGCGCCCGGAATACTGGTCGGTGCGGGATCAGGCATGTACGTGAAGGGCGAGGATAGCATCGATCACCATCTGGGTCGATATTTCCGTCATGGGGCCGCCGGGATGCAAAGGACGGAACTCCGGAGGGGCGGCGGGCCCCTGCGATTGGATGACGATGGCACGGTCGTGGCGCGGGCGCCAATGGAATGGATTGGTGGGCCCGAAGAGGGCGATCTGCGGGGTGCCGAAGGCGCCGGCGAGGTGCATGGGGGCGGAATCGACAGTCAGCACGAGGCTGGCGGCCTTGGTGAGCGCGGCGAGGGTGAGGAGATCCAGCCGGCCGCTAAGGTCGCGCGCAGCGCTGGAGGGGAGGGCCTTGTGGATGGTATCGAGGTGGCTCTGCTCATGCCCGTCGCTGCTGCCGGAGAGGACGCACGGCATCTGCAGGTTTGTCTCGCACCACTGGATGATTTCCGCCCAGCGCGCAGCCGGCCAGTATTTCTCCGGCCGAGCCGTGCCGGGATGGACGAGGATGAAGGGGCCGGCGGGCACTTTCGCCTCCTCGAGGAGCTGCCGGGCCTTGCGCGGGGCCCAATCGGGGAGGTTGAGCTTGATCGCGGGATTCTGCGGCAGCGGCAGATTGAGGGCGCGGAGGAGGTTGAGATGATGATCCACCGTGTGATGCTCCCTGACGGCGGAGGAGACGAACTGATTGTAGAAGACCTTGCGAAAGCAGGAGCGCTGGATCGACTCGTAGGTGACGCGACGGGAGGCCTTCGACAGAACGCCGAAGAGGGCGGAGCGATCGGTGCCGGTAAAATCGAGGCAGACGTCGCAATGCTTCAGGAGGAGGTGGCGCCAGATGGCGCCGTTGCGCCCATGGCGCTCATAAACCAGGGTATCGTCGAGGTAGTCGATGGCCGGGAGGATCTCCCGCGAGCCGGCTTCGACGGCGAGCGCGATGTGGGCCTTGGGGAGATTCTGGCGCAGCGCCCAAAGCGCGGGGGTGGTGAGGATCAAGTCGCCGATCCGCTTCAATTGCAAAACGAGAATCCTCATGGGAGGGCTGAATGACGGAAAGCGGTAGGCACAGGCGGTCGTATCGGGATGGCGGGTCAGAGAAGGTAGCGGGGCGACGGGGAATTATGAAGGATGAATTATTGGAGGGCGTTTCGGGTTGCCTTGGGATCCCGCGGCTGCGGGAGAGGGATGGGACCTAAGCAACGCCCGCAATCAGCGGGCCGCTCTGCACCATTGATGTCCGCTTCGTCCTTCCCATTTAATCCATGGTTCCCTAATTGATCCGGGATGAAGATCGGCCTTGTCCGGCGCGGCTACTCCGGCAGCGGGGGGGCGGAGCGCTATCTGCTGCGGTTCGCCGCGGCATTGGGGGAGGCTGGGCACGAGGCGGTGCTGTTTGCCTCGGAGGATTGGCCGGATGGGGTGTGGGCAGGGGAATTGATCCGGGTGCGGGGAGATGGGCCGCGGGATTTTGCGGATGGATTGCAGGCGGTGCATCCCCGGGAGCATTGCGACCTGGTCTTCTCGCTGGAGCGGGTATGGAAGTGCGATGCCTATCGCGCCGGCGATGGCGTGCACCGGGCGTGGCTGGAGCGGCGCCGGGCCTTCGAGGCGCCTTGGAAGGGGTGGTTCCGCGGGATGCAGGCCAAGCACCGGGAAATCCTGGAGCTGGAGCAGGCGGTCTTCGCGGGGAATGAGAAACGTCAGATCATCGCCAATTCCCGGATGGTGGCTGGGGAGATCACGAAATATTTCGACGTGCCGCCCGAACGGGTGAACGTAATTTACAACGGCATCCCGACTCCCAAAATCGTGACGCCCGGGCGGCGGGCGGAGGTACGTGCCGAGCTGGGGCTGGCGGCGGAACAATGCGTGGTGCTTTTTGCCGGCTCCGGCTGGGAGCGGAAGGGGCTGCGGTATGCCATTGAGGCGATTAAATTGACACAGGGCGCGATGCTGCTCGTGGCGGGTCGGGGCAAGCGGCTGGGCCTGCCGCCATCGGAGCGGACACGCTTCCTCGACTCCGTGGAGGATATGACGGAGCTGATGGAAGCGTCCGATATCTTCCTGCTGCCGACGCTCTACGACCCGTTCTCGAATGCATCGCTGGAGGCACTGGCCGCCGGGTTGCCGGTGATTACCACTGCCGCGAATGGGTTCTCTGAGATCATGCGCGAGGGGATCGATGGCGAGGTGGTGGATCCAGACGACGTTCGGTCCATCGCCGAGGCCATCGAGGAATGGCGGCCGAACCCGCTGCGGGAGGAGCGCCGGGCTGGGGCGCGGCGATACACCATCGAGGCCAACGTGGAGGCAACCCTCGCGGTGCTGGGTGTGCCGCTCAAGTCGCGCTGACGGCGGCCGCCCGGGACGGATAGAGGCGAAAGACCTGATCGAGGCGGGCGATCTCCAGCACCGTCCGGACCGCCGGGCTGATCGCGATGAGGCCGAACTTGCCGCCATAGTTGGCGATCCGCTGCATGGCATCGATGAGGACCGCGAGGCCGGAGCTGTCGATGTACACGACCTCGCTCATATCAATATAGACACGCGGGGCTTTTTGGTCGATGAGCGGCCGCAGCCGGTCCCGGACATTGGGCGACTCGTGCAAGTCGATTTCCCCCTCAAGGGTGACAATGGATGGCTCCGGCTGGCTCACGACGGGGATGGTATCGATGTTCTGCACGTAATGCCAATCCGTATGCCGGCCTGCGTCTGGACGTAACGAAAAAAATGTCCGTCCCGCAGGTTGGCGCATCCAGGGGGATTGAAGAGCTGGCGCCGAAGTTGGCGAAACCCGCATTTTTGGCCGTAAAACTCGTTGACACGTCCATGGCAGGCCACTAGGGTACTCGCCCTTTCGAAACCAGCGAATATGAAGACCTTTTCAGCCAAAGCCAGTGAAGTGCAGCGCCAATGGTGGGTGATCGACGCCAAGGACCAGGTGCTCGGCCGGGTGGCTGAACGCGCCGCCACCCTCCTGCGCGGCAAGCACAAGCCCATCTACACCCCGCACGTCGATACCGGCGATTTTGTGGTCGTCATCAATGCCGACAAGGTCCGTGTGACCGGCAAGAAGGATGTCCAGAAGACCTACACCAGCTTTTCCGGCTATGTCGGCGGGCATCACTCGGAGAATTTCAAGAGCCGCCTCGAGCGTCATCCGGAGTTGATCGTCGAGCGCGCCGTCCGCGGCATGATCCCGCACAATCGCCTTGGCCGCTCCGTTTACACGAAGCTGAAGGTGTACAAGGGCGAGGCCCATCCGCACGAGAGCCAGGAGCCGAAGCTGGTCTCCCTTTCCTAATCCTTTCCCAAACACCACTTTACCCATGCCTACACAGGAATTCATCGCCACCGGCCGCCGCAAGGAAGCTGTCGCCCGCATCCGGATGAGCCCCGGCACCGGCAAGATCGAAGTCAACGGGAAGACCTTTGAGGAATATTTCCCGACCGCGAACCTCCAGGGTGCGGTCCTCGCCCCGCTCCAGATCGCCAAGAGCACAAACGCCTTTGACGTGGTGGTGAACGCCCATGGCGGCGGCCCGAATGGCCAGGCAGGCGCGGTTCGCCTTGCGATTGCGCGGGCACTGATCATCAGCGACGCCACTCTACGCGCCGCGCTTAAGGAAGAAGGCTTCCTCACCCGCGACCCGCGGATGAAAGAGCGCAAGAAGGCCGGCCAGCCCGGCGCCCGCAAGCGCTTCCAGTTCTCCAAGCGCTAATTCGCGGAGTTCAGTTTTTCGAGGAAAGGCGAAGCGACCAGCTTCGCCTTTTTTCTGTCGCGATGGGCCTGTGGCCAGGAGGAGGGACTATTCCGGGGTTCGCCCGGGGCTGGAATTAATAGAACGGCGTGAGCGGGACGCCGTTGTCGGAACCTTGCGAGCTATTCCGCGAGGAATTACTCGGCCGGGCATACGCTGTGGCCACGGGCTCTTCTTCATACCCCTGCACAGGCTCGGCCATCGGCGGCATCGTGTAAGTTTCCACAGGGAAGCGATTCAACTCCGGCTTCAGCTCCGCGAGCATCCGCTGCACGTGGCGATAATCGGAACGCGGCTGCAAGGTCTGGTAACTCAGGCCCGGATCGCCCCAGTGCAGGATCTGGATATCGACCCGGCGCACGCCCCAATTATCCATCTGGCGGCGCGTGGGCTGGTAGATATCGATCGTGTTGGTGCCGGCGAGGTCCCAGCCATAATCGTCCACCACGTAGGTCCGGTTATTCTGGAGAATGCGGAACATGGTGCCCGCGGGCCAGCGCGACCAATCCGCGGCGGCGCTGTTCACGTGGCCGCACTGGAGACAGGTGCCGAGTGCGTTGTGATTGGTGTACTTGAGATGATCGGCCTCGCCGTCAAAGTAAGCGGTGGTGCGGACCGTCTGGAATTCCGTCTTGGCAAGCGGCCGCTCGAAGGCGGGCAGGGGTCGTTCGGTCGCGCAACCTGCCAGGAGTGAAAGACAACCTGCGGCAAGTAAGAGAAGGCGGTTAGAGATACGCAACGGCAGAGGTTCTTAGACAAAGACGGAGCAATTTGCACGCCTTTTTTTTAAAAAGCGTAAAAAAGCCGCGACCATTAGCCGTGCGGCAATTGCAACTATGTGACGTTTTGAACCGGCTGACGATGAGCAGCGAACCATGCGTCAGTCTCCTCCCGGCTCAAGACGTTTCCCTTTTCAGCCCAAAGTCTGAGAACACATGGGTCGATATCCGCTCCATTCGGCCACCGGATCGTATCCGAATCAATTTGAAGCTTTGAAAAATAAGCCGGGTCTCTCAATGGCTCAAATATTTCGCCATGCAATACCGGAGCAAGATCCACCACTCCGCTGAATCCATCAGCGTATACCAAGAGGACTTTCGCGCCGCCCACCGGCTCAGCTCTTTGCAGTTGCGTGTTCATTGACTATTCCAACGGTGCAATACTCTTAAGCGGTTTGTGATCGCGTGCAAGTTGCCAATCATTGAGCAGTTCGTCCCGGTGCCCGAAGGCCCATTCGACGACCAGCGAGTGGGCCTTTGGAGGAATCCAGCCATTCATTAGTTCGAGTGTCCGAATCTCGAACTCAGCCTTATGCTCACCATATTTGGCGTGGAAGTGAGGTGGGTTGTGATCGTTGAAGAACATCTCGATCCGAATTCCGTAAAACTTGGATATTTCAGGCATGGAGCGCGCCAGTCTGCCCCTTGCCCATCCTTCCCGAAAACAAAAAAGCCGCGACCATTATGGGCGCGGCTTTTTTGGGAAAGACGGCTTTGGTTTAGCGCTGGAAATTGACCGGCAGGCCGGCTTGCATGGCGGCGTGCTGGTCGTCGGAGCAGGCGGCGTTGGTGGGGACGGGGGCGGGTTCTGGATTGAGTTGGACCAGGTTGTTGGTCACGAGGTAATGCTCCAGTTCGTCGCCGGAGATGTCGGGGAGCATGGCGCCGTTGACCTCGACGCAGGGCGAGAGGGGCTGGCCGCTCTTTTGCTCCATCTCCCAGCGGAAGGCGGGGTTCTGGATGATGTCCTTCTCGGTGTAAGCGAGGTTGTACTTGCCCAGCACGGCGCGGACGCCACGGCTCCAGCCGCATTGGGTTTTGAGGTAGGCGGTGATTTCGGGTTGTTCCATAATTTTTTGAAAGCGTGGACGGTTTTTTTGCAGTCAAGGCCGGTCCCCATGGAGAGGACCGGCCAAAGATTGCTCTACGATGCGGCAAAATCCGGTGGACGCAAGTGCGGCTGCCGGATTTCGCGGCGTGGTTACTTGCGTTTGCCTTCGCCGGGACGGAACTCCTCCTGGGCGGCCTGGAAGGCCTGCTCGAGGCCGACGAGGTCTTCGCCGGGCTTGATGGAGTCGAACGCTTCGCTCTCGCGCTTGATCTCCTCGTCGGAGTAGTTGGCGGCCTTGATGGAGAGGCCGATGCGGCGCTCGGTGCGGTCCACCTTGATGACGCGGGCCTCGACGTCCTGGCCGATCTTGAGGATGTCCTTGACCTTGTCGACGCGATCCTCGCTGAGCTGCGAGATGTGGACGAGACCGTCGATGTCGTCGGCCAGTTGCACAAACGCGCCGAAGCTGGCGAGCTTGGTGACCTTGCCGGAGACGACGTCGCCGATCTTGTAGCGCTGATCGATGATCTTCCAGGGATCATCTTCCAACTGCTTGATGCCGAGCGAGATGCGCTGGTTCTGCTTATCGATATCGATGACCACGGCCTCGACGTCGTCGCCCTTCTTGAGGACTTCGCTGGGATGATTGACCTTGCGGGTCCAACTGAGGTCGGAGACGTGGACCATGCCGTCGATCCCTTCCTCCAGCTCCACGAAGGCGCCGTAGGCGGTCATATTGCGGACCTTGCCATGGACGGTCTTGCCGATCATGTAACGATGCTCGATTTCGTCCCAAGGATTGGTCTCGAGCTGGCGGACGCCCAGGGAGATTTTTTGCTCCTCCTTGTTGACGCCGAGGACGATCGCCTCGACTTCCTGGCCGATGTTGAGGACATCGGAGGGCCGGGTGATGCGCTTGGTCCATGAGAGCTCGGAGACGTGGATGAGGCCTTCGACGCCTTCTTCCAGTTCCACGAATGCGCCGTAGGGGACAAGGTTCGTAATCTTGCCCTTGACGTTGGTGCCGATGGGGAAACGCTCCTCGATCTTGTCCCAGGGGTTCTTCTGGGTCTGCTTGAGGCCGAGGGAGACGCGCTCCTTCTCCTTGTTGATATCGAGGACGACGACTTCGAGCTCCTGGCCGACCTTGAGCAACTCGCTGGGATGGCCGAGCCGGCCCCAGGTCATATCGGTGATGTGGAGGAGGCCGTCCATGCCATCGAGGTCGATGAAGGCGCCGAAATCGGTGAGGTTCTTGACGGTGCCCTTGACGGTGCTGCCGATCTTGACGCCATCGAGGAATTTCTGGCGCTTCTCAGCGCGCTCCTGCTCGATGAGCTCGCGACGGGAGAGGACCACGTTCTTGCGGTCGTCGTTGACCTTGACGATCTTGAAGTCGTAGGTGTTGCCGACGAACTGCTGGAGATCCTTCGGGGGGACGATATCGATCTGGGAGGCGGGGAGGAAGGCTTCGACGCCGATATTGACGGTGAGGCCGCCTTTGACGACTGCCTTGACCTTGCCCTTGATGAGGCCGTCGCCCTGGAAGACCTTGACGATCTTGTCCCAGTTTTGTTTGTGGGCGGCCTTTTCCTTGGAAAGCTTGACCATGCCCTGGTCGTCTTCGAGGCGCTCGAGAAGGACCTCGACTTCGTCGCCGACCTGGAGGTCTTCCATGTCGTCGAATTCCGAGGCTGGGATGACGCCCTCGGATTTGTAGCCGATGTCCACCAGGACTTCGCGGGGACGGATTTCGAGGACATGTCCCTTGACGATGCTGCCCTCGCGGAAATCGCGAAAGCTCTTCGCGATCAACTCTTGCATTTCAATCATACTGATTTTCTAACGATAACTTGCCACGGGTTCCGGTTTCTTTGGGCCCCCGGGTCCGCACTGGGCGGGCCTATAACAGGGGAAAAGGGTTAAAGGGTAGCAGAAAAGGGTGGATGGGCAAGGCTTTTCCGGGTGGGATTTCCCGCCTGAGGCGGGTAAACTCCGCCTGAGGGGGGTAAACTCCGATGGCGCCCGCGCGAACGCTACGGGCGGGGAGTGCTGGATGCCAGGGGTGAGGCGCGGCATCCGGGAGCGACAGAGGGGCGGTTTGGGTCCGAGAGTGCGTGAGACGTAGGGGATTTGTCCGATGCGGATGAGGGCGAAAAAATTTTTCACCTTAATTTACCTTAATTTGGCCCTCACTACGAGGGGTCGGCGGGGGAAAAATGTCGGGAAAAGGATCAAAAAGGGGTTCTGGAGAGGAGTTAAGGACACCGTTTTGGGCGTTGTTCTTTGCGTTTTTGCAGGAGCGGACGCTGTCGCGGGAGCGGAGGAACTGGTGTTTAACGGCAAAGTCATGCCTGAGGCAGATCCGTCCTTATGCGGAAGCGCAGAGGAATGCGGCCCTTTTTGAGCTCCTGGGATGCGATGCATGTTGATAGCGTGGCAGAAGAAACCTTGCTTCTCCTAATGATTTTTTTGGGGCATCAAAACGTGCTCGCGCAAGGAGCTGCAAAGGGCGAGGGATCAGAGTGCTTTGCTGACGATGCGGCGGCGATTCAGTCCGGCCAGGATTGCCAAAGCGGTGACTATCATTGCGTACGCTCCCGGCTCGGGAATGGCGACCAATTCAAGTTCTCCGGAGGTTTCCGTACCATAGTCCACCTCATAACCGGATGGAATATTCAATTCGGCAAACTCGCCCGTAATCGTTCCGCCGCCGCTCAAGACTGCGATTACGTAGCTGGACTGTGTGAGCTGGGAGCCGTTGACCAAGTTTACCGTCAGGGCATCATTGTCCGCTAGCGTCAAGTTTCCGCCGTTCGTGATATTCAGCAAATCTGCGGAATTCGTGGCGGCGTCAATGTCAATGACGAGCGTGGAGTTGCTATTGAGGGCGACATTGTTGCCGATGGTGAGGACGATTCCGGCGGTGCCGGTCAACGTCGCGCCGGGGGCCAAAATGCCCGCGGTGCCGACTGTCGTTGGCCCGGCGATGTCACCGGCGCCTCCCAAGGCGCCGCCCGCAACATTGACGGGTCCCACCCCGGAGAGGGAACCGGAAACGAGCAAGGTTCCCCCATTTACAGCGGTCGTACCGCCAAACGTACTGATGCCCATTAGCGCCAGCGTTCCGGTGCCGGACTTGAGCAGCCCGTTCGTGCTCCCCAGCGTTCCGCTCACCACCACGCCATCTGCGTTGTTTACCACGACGGTCTGCGAACTGCCACTCAGGTAAAGATTGGCCGCGATGGTGACCTGTCCCGCGCCGCTGTTGATGGTGATGCCCGTTGTTCCGCTGGATCCGGAGATCGTCAGCGTGTCGTTTCCTGAAATCAAGGGATTGGCATCGGAGCCGGAGATAAATACCCCGTTCGTATCACTGACCGTGAGGCTTCCAATGGTCATGCCGGCGCCAAGCACTGTGTAGCTGTCGTTGGCCGGGCTGGTGGCCGAAAAATAGACGTTGGTCGTCGCGCTTGGCGTCAGGTGCGGATCGGTGGTTCCTCCCGGATTCGTTGTCCAATTCGTGGCGGTGCCGCCCACCAGGACGCTCCAGAGGTTATCCTGGGCGCCCTTCCAGTAGGCATTGGCCAGACCGTTAGCAGCGGTAACGATCACATCCTCAGAGGTGGCGGTGCTTAGGAGCGAGTAGGTAAAGTTGCCGCTGTTGTACACGTTGCCGAGCGCCAGGCTCCCGGCGGCGGCGCCGATGAGCACATCAGTGCCGGACGTGACCTGGCCGGACATGCCGTATAAGTTGACCGTCGAAGTGCCGCTCGCCGTGAGCGAACCGGAACCGGAAAAGGCGAATTGGTCAGAACCGGCGCCCACCTCGAAATCGAGAGTCGACCTGTTGGAGATTGCAGTCGAACCGGTAAGAGTGACGGTGTGAAGCTGTCCATCGACCAGCGTTACCGTGCCGCCATTTACAGTCAACGGACCCTCCAATGTTGCATCTACGCCAATACCGAGGGTGCCGGTGGTCGAGACGGTGGTCTGCGCTGAGATGACGGAACCGCCGTTAGTTATCAAGAGCGTCCCGGCCCCTGCCTCGCCAACATCAAGATCGGTGATGCCCGTCCATGTCGAGCTGCTCCCGCTCACTATCGCCAAGCCGCTGGAGCCGGCAAAAAGGCCGATATAGGCGCCGCCACCTTCGCCACCATCAGGTCCGTCATTCACGTAGCCGCCGTTGGTAATTTGAAGTGTCCCATCGCCTCCATAGCCAACGTAAGCAGTATTGTTTAACCATGTCGAGCCGCTCCCGGTAACCGTCACGGTGCCGTTGGAGCCGAATACTTCGCCGATTTCGCAAACAAAGCCTTTTTCGTCAGTTTCACTGGAGACTTCACCGCCGCTGCTTATCAGCAGCGTTCCGGTTCCGGAATAGCCAATATTAAAACTGCCGCTGACACTGCTGCTGCCGTTGGTCCAAATCGAGCCGGTCCCGGTAACCGTCACCGTGCCGGTGGAGCTGGCATTATATCCGATTACGCCATTATCGCTGGACACCTCACCGCCGCTGCTAATCAGCAGCGTTCCGGTCCCTGAATTGCCGACGTAAAGTTCGCCGCCGCTGTTTGTCCACGTTGAACCACTCCCAGACAAACTGACCACGCCGTCGGAAGCAGCAATATTGCCGACATAACCGTACTCGTCGGACACTTGGCAGCCGCTTTGGATACCCAAAGTCCCGCCCTCAATATCAACAGTCGCGCTGCTGCCAAGGTTATCGTTGCCTGTCAGTATCATCGTTCCGGTACCGGTTTTGCCAAGGGATATCGTTCCCGTCGTCGAATTGATTGCCCCGGAATAAGTGCCCCCGCCATTGCCATTGCCGATGGTGAGCGTAACCGCGCCGCCGCCATTATTGACGATGGTGCCGCCGGTGCCGTTCAGATTCCCGACCCCTAGGGAGGTGGCGTTCAAATCCAGAGTGGCACCAGCGTTAAGGCTCAAGGAGCCTGCGCTCGCGCCCAGTGTTCCCGCACCGCTCAGTTGCAGGGTGCCCTCGGTAATGGTGGTACCCCCGGTGTATGTATTGGCGCCGGAAAGCCTCCAGGTTCCGCTGCCATTTTTGATCAGAGAAGTTACTCCGCTGCCATTATCGCTGATGATCCCGCCTAAAGTATTGCTCCCTACATTGGTGCCCGTCAGCGTCAGCGTCTGGTCCTGGTTTGAGGTGGCGTATGCCGCCGTGCCGCTGATGGTGAGCGTGCCATTGCCTGACGCGTCAATCGTGGCGTTGTTGTTGCCAATCGTGAAGTTGCGATTCGTGCTGACGGTTGCGCCTGTGTATTGCAACGTTGCGCCGTTAATCACCAGATTGCCAGCCGCGCTCGCGGATGCGCCGATGCTGCTGGAACTGCCGCCATTGGCCAGCCTGGAAACGCGCAGAGTGCCGCCGTTTATGGTAGTCGCACCGGTGTAGGTATTGGCGCCGGTCAGAGTCCAGACGCCGGGACTGTCAATGGTCACCGTGCCGGTCGTAGTTCCGATGATGCTGGCAATGCTGCCATTGCCGGGACCCGTCAGCGTCAGGTCATCGGTAGCTCCGGTGATCGTGCCAGCATTGCTCAGGATCAACGTGCCCGCATCCGAAGAGATCGTGCTCGCACCTCCCAGTTTCAGCAGGCCGCCGTAGGTGTTTGTCCCGCTGACGCTTTCCAGGGCGCCTGTCGCGTCATTTGCTCCTACGCCAGTGATCGTGAGCGGCTTGGCGCCCACGGTGATTCCGCCCTGAATCTGCAAGGTGGCGTAGCTCTCCACTGTCGCGGTGGCGGCGGTACTGCCCATGGCTGTTGCGTTTTGAATATTGAGTACGCCACTCATGATCGTCGTCGCTCCGGTATAGGTATTGGCTCCGGTCAGGGTCCAGACGCCGCCGCTGTCAATGGTCAGCGTGCCGGTCGTAGTTCCGATGATGCTGGCAATGCTGCCATTGCCGGCGCCAGTAAGTGTCAGGCCATGGGTGGCACCGGTGATGGTACCCGTATTGGAGAGGATAAGGGTGTCCTCGTCCGAGGAGATCGTCGCGGACGCCGCGAGTTTTATCAGCCCGGCGTAACTGTTGATTCCGTATAGGTTTTCCAACACTCCTGTCCCTCCGCTCGGGCCGGCGCCGCTGATGGTGAGAGGGTTGTCTCCAACCGCGATGCCCTGGCTCCCCGGGTTCTCCAGGAGTTGCAATGTTGCGCCGCTGCTGACAGTCACGGCCCCGGTCGTGGCACCCAAGGCGGTTGAGTTCTGAATAGCGAGGATGCCGCTTGTGACCTTTACGCCGCCGGAAAAGGAGTTGGACCCACCGAGGACCAGTGTTCCGCTGCCAGTCAGCGTGAGCGCAATCGTGCCGTTGGTCGAATTGTTGTTATCGTCGATGACTCCGTCGTCATACCAATAGTCGCCATTGCCATTGCCGATGGTGAGCGTAACCGCGCCGCCGCCATTATTGACGATGGTGCCGCCGGTGCCGTTCAGATTCCCGACCCCTAGGGAGGTGGCGTTCAAATCCAGAGTGGCACCAGCGTTAAGGCTCAAGGAGCCTGCGCTCGCGCCCAGTGTTCCCGCACCGCTCAGTTGCAGGGTGCCCTCGGTAATGGTGGTACCCCCGGTGTATGTATTGGCGCCGGAAAGCCTCCAGGTTCCGCTGCCATTTTTGATCAGAGAAGTTACTCCGCTGCCATTATCGCTGATGATCCCGCCTAAAGTATTGCTCCCTACATTGGTGCCCGTCAGCGTCAGCGTCTGGTCCTGGTTTGAGGTGGCGTATGCCGCCGTGCCGCTGATGGTGAGCGTGCCATTGCCTGACGCGTCAATCGTGGCGTTGTTGTTGCCAATCGTGAAGTTGCGATTCGTGCTGACGGTTGCGCCTGTGTATTGCAACGTTGCGCCGTTAATCACCAGATTGCCAGCCGCGCTCGCGGATGCGCCGATGCTGCTGGAACTGCCGCCGTTGGCCAGCTCGGAAACGCGCAGAGTGCCGCCGTTTATGGTAGTCGCACCGGTATAGGTGCTGGCGCCGGTCAGGGTCCAGACGCCGGGACTGTCAATGGTCACCGTGCCGGTCGTAGTTCCGATGATGCTGGCAATGCTGCCATTGCCGGGACCCGTCAGCGTCAGGTCATCGGTAGCTCCGGTGATCGTGGCCGGATTGCTCAGGATTAGCGTGCCCGCATCCGAAGAGATCGTGCTCGCACCTCCCAGTTGAACCAGGCCGCCGTAGGTGTTTGTCCCGCTGACGCTTTCCAGGGCGCCTGTCGCGCCATTTGCTCCTACGCCAGTGATCGTGAGCGGCATGGCGCCCACGGCGATTCCACCCTGGATCTGCAAGGTGGCGCCGCTGCTTACCATAACGCCGGCAGTGCCGGTGCCCAAGGCTGTCGCATTCTGAATGTTGAGGACTCCGCCGGTGATCAATGTCGCGCCTGTATAAGTGTTCGAACCGGAGAGAGTGATCATTCCGGCACCGCTTTTGGTCAGGGCCATCGTTCCCGTCGTCGAATTGTCGTTATTGGCGATTACCCCGGCATAAGAACCGCCCCCTCCGTTGCCATTGCCAATGGTGAATGTAACCGTGCCGCCGCCATTATTGACGATGGTGCCGCCGGCACCAGTCAGATTTCCCACCCCTTGGGAAGTGGCGTTCAAATCAAGCGTGGCGCCAGCGGCAAGTCTCAAGGCACCTGTGCTCCCACCCAACGTTCCCGCACCGCTCAATTGCAGGGTGCCGCTGGTGATAGTGGTACCCCCGGTGTATGTATTGGCGCCGGAGAGTATCAGTGTCCCGGCACCCAACTTCGCCAATCCGAGAATGTTCATTCCGCCGTTTGGATTGGCGATCACGTTGCCGTAGGCCAAGATACCACCACTAGCGTTTGTGGTGTCGAGTCCGATGGTGGCACCGCTCTCAAACCCTCCGGTTGCGCTTCCCAAGCTGATCAATGTAGCGACATCCGACGCCGTAAATTGCCCCGCTCCCCCAACATTCAAGGCAACCGTCCCGCTCACGACGACAATATTACCGGAGGTCCAGGAAGCGGGGACGCCATTATAAAGTGAAGCTTTTTGAGTAAATCCCACGATTCCTCCTGAAATCGTGGTAACGCCGCTGTAGGAATTGGTCCCTGACAGGGTCGCCGAGCCGCCGGTGACACTGAGGCTGGAGGCACCACCGACCGCTCCGGCGCCGGTTTCATTAAACGTGCCGCCGTTTACCGAGATCGGCGTGCCACCCAACGAACCGGTGAGGTTCAACGCGCCGCCGCTTATGACGGTCGCGCCGGTGTAAGTGCTCGCACCCGACAGCGTAGCGGAACCGCTCGTCACTGCAAGGCTCGATGCGCCCCCGATGACTCCAGTGCTGGTGTCGCTGAAGGTACCCCCCGCCACAATAATGGGTGTGCCGCTCAAAGAACCCGTCAGGCTCAACGTGCCGCTGCTGATAGTGGTGGCCCCAGCATAGGTGCTCGCGCCCGCAAGAATGAGCGTCCCTGCGCCGATTTTGGTCAACCCGGCCGTATTCGATGCCGACAGAGGCGACGCGAATGTAACGCTCTGGCCATTCGTATCAATCATGACCGCACCGCATATACTGTTAACGATGCGCGCCGAGTAATCAATCGAATTGGATGACGAGTACTGCAACGTGCCCCCGCCAAACGTGATCGCGCCGCCTCCGGCGAACGCATTGGAATTGGCAACATTCAAGATTCCGCTATCTATGGTGGTAACGCCGGTGTAGCTGTTCGCACCAGCAAGAGTGAGTGTTCCAACGCCGCCGTAAGTGAGCGCGGAGGCGCCGCCGGAATTGTCAGCAATGCTTGAGGAAATCGTGATGCCCTGGCTGTTGCCCAAGACAACCAGTTCCAGATTCGCGCCAATCGTCAGGGTATTCGTTCCAATGGTCCAAAGACCGGTGCCGGCATTCATGAGTCCGTTTACCGAGAACAGCGTGGAACCCGGCGTTGTCGTGCCCGTATTGCCGATGTAACGAATTGTGTTGGTCGCAACGCTGGTAGAGACGGCCCCGTCGCCTGACCCAAGCACATAATTCAACGCGCCAGTGGTATCAGTCAGGCCTGAACCGTCCGCCGCCCCGACACCACTAGCGGTAATAATCTGGCCCTGCGACACGGTCAGGTAAGTCAAACCCGTTCCAGAGCCGCCCGAAGCCCAGGTCCCAAGGATGCCATCGCTGTTGCCGTTGGATGCATAGACCCTGACGGCGCCGGCGTTGGGTGTGTTGGTGAAATTCAAAACGCCGTTGGCATCCCGAGTGATCCCACCCAATTCCACGGCAAGATACCCACCAGCGTAATCCTGGTGAGCCAATGTAATTGTTGAATTGCCAGATATGGTCGTACCATCGAATGACTGAGTGTTGTAGACCGGAACATACTCATTCACATAATAATGACCATTGTAATAAGTATACTCGTAATCTGAACTCTGGAAAGCTAATGCACCGCCGCTCAGGACAAGTGGCGTGCCATTAATGAGGTTCGATCGAGAGGCAGGTCCATCTACGAAGTCGAGCAGGAGCGTGCCGCCGTTGACCGTGGTTGGACCGGTGTAAGTATTAATATTTCTCAATGTGACCGAACCGCCGCTCACCGTCAGACTCGATGCACCCGCGATGTTTCCAACGTCATAGAATGTGCCTCCGCTCACGGTGATCGGCGTGCCGCTCAAGGAACCATCTAGGTTCAGAGCGGCACCAATGACTGTGGTCGCACCCGCGTAGGTGTCCGCGCCACTCAGTGTCAATGTGCCGGAGCCCGCCGTTGTAATTCCGCCCGTACCGCTGATATTTCCGCCGAGAGTGATACCGCGTCCACTGGCAGTCGTCGTGATCGTGGAAACTCCTGTCATGACAATACTGTCATTGATGGTTTGAAGCTCGACGCTATTGTCCGTGATGTTGCCCGACAGGGTAAAGCCGTTGCCGCCATTCGTTAGAGAGTCGATCGTATAGGCGGGTGCGCCGACTGTGAAGGTAATGCCCGCAATGTTATAGGTGGATGGAGTCATCAGGTCATCGACCAACACCGAACCTGACGTCCCCGAAACTCCAAAGGCGAGCGAATCGTCAGATGCCGGATTGCCGCCCGCGAGAGAGCCGCCCGACCAGTTAGAGGAACCGCTCCAGTAAGCATTAACATTGCCTATCCAAGTCGCCGTTGCTGCGTGGAGGGTGCTAACGGTTACCCCGAGCAGCAGCAAAGGCGTAATCCTCATGCTTATCTCCAATCCCGTCAGGAGTGCAGCCTTTCTCGCAAAACCAGAGAATAATAGTAGAATCCTGAGAGGCGAATATTTGGTAATAAATAGGCATAACTGGTGTCGAATGAAATTAAGTTTAGCAAAATATTTTATAAGTTTATCGTGAAATTCATCCATCGGATCGCTGTGAGTGGAGGAGGATACCCAAGGCCACACCAAAGGCGGGTAAGGCGCCCTGGGCTGGCTTGAGGCTGGCGCGTTGGGGCGCTACGTTGGCCACGCCTGAGGCGGGTGGACTAGCGTCCCGTGCGTTGCGAACCTGGCGCTCAGCGTTTCCGCATCTTTCGCGCTTGCTTCCCGGTCGATCTCTTCCGCCACCTGCCGGGGCGTAGCTCGTTGGGACTTTTTACCCGGGGGCTTTAAGGGGCAGAGCAGAGCTCTGAGCGCGCCCCGGCTACTTTCGGGCAGGCCCGCAGGGCCTATCCGGTTCGATAGGCACCCATCCATGGCCGCGCCTCACCCTAAAAACAACAAAGCCTCCGGTGACCCGGAGGCTTTGCAAAAAAACCAAACTGTGTGGGCGGTGTCGCCTATTGCATCAGCAGGACGGACCGGGAGCGCTTGATCTCGCGGGTGATTTTGCGGTGCAGGTGGGCGGGCATGCCCGTGACGCGGCGGGGGAGGATCTTGCCGGTCTCGGTGACGAAACGCTTGAGGAGGTCGGGGTTCTTGTAGTCGATGGCCTCGATGCTGATGTCGATGCGGCGACGCGGCATCGAGCGGTTGTGACGGCGGAATGCGGATTTCCGTTTTGGGGTTTTCGGTTCCATGGTGTGTTACTTGATCTCCCGGTGGAGGGTGTGGCGTTTGAGGAAAGGATTGTACTTCTTCTTTTCCAGGCGGTTGGGAGTGTTGGGGCTCTTTTTGTTCCGCGTGGTGATGTAGCGGGAAGCGGGCTTTTTCTCGGCCTTGGCCTCGGTGCACTCGATGGTGACGATGTCTCTGGGCATAAAAGGTTATTCCTTGGTTTCGCTGACGGTCTCTTCTTCTTCGCCCTCGGATGAGCCGCCTTCTTCGTCGGTGAGGCCGAAGAGGGAGGTTACGGGCTGGCGGGAGCGGGTCATCTTGCGCTGTTTCTCGAGCTGGGACTGGCAGTCGACGGTGAACCGGGCAAAGGGGATGGCTTCGAGGCGGGCATGGAGGATGGGCTTGTTGCAGAGCTCGCAAATGCCGTAGGTGCCCTGCTCGATGCGCTTGAGGGCCTCGTCGATCTCGTAAAGGGCGTCCTGCTCCTGGGAGAGGAGGCTGAGGGCGAAGTCGCGGTCGTAGGCGTCGCTGCCGGCATCGGCCTGGTGCATGCCGAATGCGCTGGCCTCGCTGCCTTCCGCACGGGAGCGGAGGGTATCGCGTGCGACGCCACTCATGGAGTCGAGCATGCCGTCACGGAGCTGGAGGAGGCGCTCCTTCTGGCGCTTGAGGAAGGGGTCCTTGAGCTCGACGGGCTTTGCCGGCTGGAATACGGAGAAGTGATTGGACCCGGGCCGGGCGGTGGGTTTCGCCTCTTTGTGCACCGGGGCGGCGACCGCGTCGGCGGCCTTCTTTGCGGAAGGCTTGGCGGCGGCTTTATCGTTTTTGGATTTCGGCATGGGAGTTTAGGGGGAGGTAGCTCGTAGCAGGTCTGATACGAGTTCCCTAGGAAAAAGTGAGCGCGAAAGTTAGCGGCTGGAACCGGGCCGCGCAAGGGGGAAAACGCGATTTTTTGCGGGAGGGGCCCGGGAAGGCCTCCCGGCGGCGCAAGTGACTCAGGATCAACCGAGTGGCTGCCGGCTGCGGAGGATATAGCGGCCGGTCTTTTTCCCGCCGTGCTTTTCGACGAGCCCGGCCTCCATGAGCGGACGAAGCAAATCCATGGCTCCCTGGCGGGAGACTCCGAGGGCGGCCCAGATCTGGGAGGGGGCGAGGGTTCCGTGGTCGGCGAGGAGTTGCAGGAGGCGCTCCTGCCTTGGACGGAGGACCATTTTGCCGGGGGTTTTGAGCTGGAAGGCCTGGACGCGCAGCCAGGCGCGCTCCAGCGTCTGGCGGAGGCCCTCGGCGCAATACTCCAGCCAGCGGGTGAGGTCTTCGCCGGAGCGGTGGACGGCCTCCAGGGCGCCGTAATAGCCGGGGCGATCTTCCCAGTAGTATTCATCGACGGAGAAGATGTGGTGGGTGTCGAAGCCGCGCCGGTAGAGCTCCCACAGCGCGAGGGCGCGGCCGGTGCGGCCATTGCCATCGGCGAAGGGGTGGATGGCTTCGAAACGGTAATGGAGGATCGCGGAGCTGAGGACGGGGGAAAGGGTTGCGGATTTTTCGTTCCACCACTCCAGCAGGTCGAACATCAGGCCGGAGACATCGTGCGGCGGGGGCGGGCGGTAAAGGCCGACGCGAACGAAGATGGCGCGGTAGCCGCCGGCCTCGCCTTGATCCATCACGCCCTCGGCCAGAAGGCGATGGAGCTTGAAGATGTCTTCGTGGCGGAGTGGTTTGCGGGTGGCGTTTTTCTCGACGTAACGCAGGCCGGCGAAGTAGTTGAGGACTTCGCGTTGCGGGCGTTGCCCGGGGGCGGCGAGGCTGCGGCCTTCCTCCAGGGCGCGGACTTGCTCCAGGGTCAGGGGGTTGCCCTCGATGGCTGTGGAGGCGTGGACGTTGCGGGTGCGGGTGTCTTTTTGCAGGGCTGGAACCCAGGTGAGCTCGATGGTGGAGCTTTGGATGCGCTCGCGGAGGCTGGCGATTTCCTCGACCCTGGCCAGGAGGGCTGGGGTGATGGAGAAAATGGGCTCGTAACTCACGGGAATGAGTCAAGCATAAGTCAAGTTTTATGTCAAGTATTAGTAAGGTGGTGTGTCAAGTTCTGCCATTTGAAGCGATTCCCTGGACCTTTTACTTTGAGTTTTTTGCGTTCTCTGCGGTTAGAAATCATTGTTTAACCGCAAAGAGCGCAAAGAGCGCAAAAGGGGAACACGAAGTCAGGTAATTGCTTGAATTGGTGTGTCAAGTATTGGTCAAGCTGTCTGTCAAGCGGGGCTATGAGCTGGCGCTTGAGTAGCGGCGGAGGGCGAAGTGCCAGAATGCGCGGCTGAGGGCTACGGAGAGGATGGCGGCGCCGGCCAGTTGACCGAGGAGCGGCAGGGGCGGGTCGAGGACGCGGCCGAGGAGGCGGGCGGGGATATTGGCCACGACGATGACGGGGATGATCCAGGAGAAGATGAAGCGGAAGAGGCCCTTGCCGAAGATCGAGTCGGGGTAGCGGGCGATATTGAAGAGATTGTAGTAGCCGAAGACGAGGCCCTGGGCCCGGACGATCCAGAAGGAGAGCGTGACCAGGGAGAACATGATCGAGTAATGGACGGCGACCCCGAACCCCACGGCGACGATGTACATGAGGATCTGCCATGCGCTCGGCGCAACGTGCATCTTGACCAGGGCGAAGATGACGATCGCGATGCCGACGATGGCATTGATGATATTGTCCATGCCGAACTGGCGGGTGGAGACGGCGAATTGCGAGTCGACCGGGAGCAGGAGCATGAAATCGAGTTTCCCGGTGCGAACCAGCTCCGGGATGTTGGCGACGTTTACATAGAAGAAGGCCTGGAAAATCTGGCCGATCAATTGGTGCGTGCCCACGAGCAGGACCACCTCCCATTTGGTCCAGTCGCCGATCGTGTTGACGTACATGAACATCACCTCGATGAAGACGATCTGGCCGAAAAACCAGAGCAACTCGACGGCCATCCAGAGGATGAAGTTTGCCTTGAAACTCATCTCCCGGATTACCGAGTTGCGGAGCATGATCGCGTAGATATCGAGATAGCGTTTCACATTACCCTCCCACCGCCTGGTAATGGCGGACGCCGCGGTGGAACATGGTTCGTGCGATCATCCACATTGCGAAGAGCCATGCGGCCTGGATCGCGAGGCCGCGGCCGAGCTCGGCGCCGTGGACCTTGCCGAGGAAGATCGAGATGGGGAAGAAGAGCTCGTAGGTGAATGGCAACACCTGCAGCGCGCCGTGCATCCACGCGGGCATGATATCGAGGGGAAAAATCTGGCCGCTGAGGAAGTACTCGAACGAGTAGAGAATGAAGACGATCGTCGAAATCTCCAGGATCCAAAACGCCATCATCGCGAGCGAGTAGGCGATGAAGAACTGGATCATGCCGGCCATCGCCAGCGAGAGGGCGGTGATCCACCATGTCCCCGCCGAGGCCGGCAGCGTCACATATGCGCGGAAGTACCACACCACCGCGGCGAGCGGCGCCAGCGTGAAGACCGTGTAGAGCAGACGGTAGCTGCCGTAGAGGCTGATGCGGTAGCCGAGGTAATTGAAGGGCTTTACCAGGAAGGCGTTCATCTGGCCGTCGCGGATATCGGCGGCGATCTGCCACTCGTCCTCTGTGGGCGTCACGAGGTTGTTTACCAGGATGGTCAGGAGGAAGTACCAGACCATGGCGTGGTAATCGTAGCCGGCGACATTCGAGGTGCGCTGGGCGAAGATTGCACGCCAGATGAGGACCGAGCCGGCCAGCGGCACCAGGCCGAAGAGCGACCGGATGAGGAAATTCCAGCGGTAGACGAAGGTGTTCTGCAGGCCGATGTCGAAGACCTTGACGTATTTTGCGAGGTTCATCGGCGCTTCTTTACGAGCTCTGCGGCGAGATTGATCGCGGCGATCATGCTGTCCGGGCGCGCGCCGCCTTTTGCGGCCAGGTCGAAGGCGGTGCCGTGATCGGGGCTTGTGCGAACGAATGGCAGGCCGAGCGTCACATTTACGCCCTGGTCAAAGGCGATGAGCTTGAGCGGGATCAAGCCCTGGTCGTGATACATGCAGAGGACTGCGTCGAATTCCCCATCCACCGCGGCGCGATGGAAAACGGTGTCCGGGGAGAGCACCGTGCTCCATGTCGCGCGCTGGCCATGGTCCGCCAGACGGGCAAGCGCCGGCGCGATGATCCGCTGCTCTTCATCGCCGAGCACGCCATCCTCGCCGGCGTGCGGATTCAATCCCGCCATGGCGATGCGCGCCTTCCGGCCGAGACGCAGCAGCAGAAAATCCTCGAGCAGCAGGCCGACGCGCACGATATCGTTTTCCCGCAGCAGGCGGGGGACGTCCTTCAGCGGCACGTGCGCCGTTACGAGTGCGACCGTCAGCGGGCCGCCGGTGAGCAGCATTGCAAAATTCCGCGCGCCCCAACGGTCCGCGAAGAACTCGGTCTGGCCCGGAAACTTGAAGCCGGCGGCCTGGATGCGGGCCTTGTGGATCGGGCCTGTGACCACCGCGGCGAGGGCGCCTTCGCGTGTGAGGCGGGCTGCATCCTCCAGGGCGGCGAAGGCGCGGCCGGCGCTTTCGGGCGTTGGCTTGCCGGGGATTACTCCCTCGGCATTGCCGAGCACGCGGTAGGTGAAATCGGGATCCAGTTTCCCGGATTCCAGGGCGCCGCGGATGACCTGCGGGCCGACGCCCGCAGCGTCGCCGAGGGTGATGCCGATGACGGTGGACATGGCGGGATGGTCCGCGCGGGGACCGCTTTATTAATGAGCCTGGCTATCGTCGGCCGAGGAACTCGAGGTCGAGACGCTTTGGGTCACCTCGCCGTCGTTGTTCGTGATGCCGTCGATCCAGATGTAAGCTTTCTTGCGCAGGCCGGCGATCCACTTTTGCTCGGCGTCCTGGCGCTCCTGCTCCATGAGCTTGTTCTCGATATCGTCATGGACGGCGGTGAGCGGCTGGACGACTTGATCCTTCTTCTCCTGCACGAAGAGCAGGTAATAGCTGCCGGCCATCGACACCACGTCGCTGATCTGGCCGGGCTTCAGGGAGAAGGCGATCTTCGTGAGGGTATCGTTGAGGGTGCGGTTATCGATCCAGCCCCAGTCGCCGTCGCTGGCGGCGGTGGCGGTATCCTCGGAGTACATTTCCGCCAGCTTCCCAAAATCGGCGCCGCCAAGGTATTTCTGGCGCAATTCCTCGGCCATCTGCCTGCCGGAATCGCCGCTTTCCTTGAGGACGATCATGCGCAGGTGGACCTGCTCGGGCGAGGAGTAGCCGGCGATGTTCTTCTCGTAATATTCGTGGATTTTCTCGGGCGAGACGATGGTGTTGATCTCCACGCTCTTCTGGCGCATGGCGGTCACGATGATGTCGTCGCGGAGCATGCTGCGGAATTTCTCCATCGTCATGCCCTGGGCGGCGAGCGTGCGGATGAAAGCGGCGCGGTCGCCGCCGAATTGCTCCTTGATCTGGGCCTGGACGCGCTGATCGACCACGTAATCCGGGATGGTGAACTTGTTCTTGTCGAACTCCTGCAGGATGAGCTTGTTATCGATGAGCAACTGGACTGCGGCGAGGCGGAGCTGCTTCACCTTGTCGGCGAGGTCCTGGCCCTTGTAGGAGTCCATGAGCGACTTCTCACGGGTGCCGACGAGCTCCTGCACCTCCGTGTAGGTGATGACGTCTGAGTTGACCACTGCGGCGATCCCATTGAGGACCTGCTCATCGCCACGCGCCCCGGTTTGCCCGAGGGCGGGCAGAAGAATGAGGAGGGCGAGTAGTGCGGCGCGGCGAGGGCTCATGAGATGAAATAGGCGTCTGGACAAAACCGCCGCAATTTAGGAGTACCCCCCGGAAAGTCAATGTGAAAGGGCGGGGCGGGACGATGCGGATGCGGGCAATTCTGCACCCCATCGCCGTCTGTTCTTGCACCCGGGGTCCACGCGCAAAGGCCCCGGAGGTTCCGAATCATAGGCATAAAGAAAGGAGGTGAGAAGATTATGCTATCATGGGCACTTACATTTTTAATCGTCGCGCTGATCGCGGGCCTGCTGGGCTTCGGCGGGATCGCTGGCGCTGCCACGGGGATTGCGCACGTTCTGTTCGTTGTATTCCTGGTGTTGTTCCTGGTCTCCCTGATCATGGGAAGACGCACACCGCCTGTCGCTTAGCGGCAGGTCGGTAGATGCGACCGGGAATCCCCGACACGGATTTCTGGGGGCGGGCGGGATTGGATCAAAGATCCGGCCCGCCCCTTCGCATTTCTAGGAAAGAACGCGGGCGAAGAGGAAACCGTCGTGGCCTTTTTTGCCGACGGTCTGGATGACGGTGGCGTTGAGGCGGGGCTCGGCGCCGACTTTCTGGATGAAGGTGCGGGCGGCTTGTACGTTGACGTCGTCGGAGGAAGGGTCGGCGATCATGCCTTTGCGGACGACGTTATCGGCGACGATGGCGGTGCCGGGGCGGGAGAGTTTCAGGGCCCAATCGAGATAGACGGGGTAGCCCGGTTTATCGGCATCGATGAAGATGAAATCAAACGGGCCGCGGTTTTCGGCGTGGAGCCGAGCGAGGCTCGCGGCGGCGGGGCCTTCGATGACTTCCACTTTATCGGAAACGCCGGCGGTGCGGAGATTGGCGCGGGCGACGCGGGCGTGGGTGGGATCGAGCTCCAGCGTGATGAGGCGGCCGCCCTCGGGCAGTGCGCGGGCGAGCCATGTGGTGCTGTAACCGCCGAGTGTGCCGATCTCCAGGATGCTGCGGGCGCCCTGGGTTTGGGCGAGGAGATGCAGGAATTTCCCCTGCGCGGCGGAGACATCGATGGGCGGGAGGCCGGCGGCGGCATTGGCCTGCGCATTCGCGTCGAGGGCGGGGTCTTCGGCGTGCAGCCATGCCTCAATGCAACGGTCGGCGGCGGACCATGATTCCTGCGGGTTCATGGGGTGGAATTCAACAGGCTCCCGGGGCGCGGGTCAAATCCTGGTAAACTGTCGGCGCAAATGTTTGACAGCGGCAAAAGCGGGTGAGATAGAAATTCCTCCGCATACGCACTTTTATGGCCGACGAAGACCCCTCAAACAGCCCGGCAGCCGAAAACGCTTCGACCCCGAAGAAAGAAACGGTTCGCATCACCTTACCGCCAAGGCCCGACGAAACGCCTTTGGTCAAACGCGAAACGGTTCGCATCAACGCGCCGGGCATGGCTCCGAAGAAGGAGACCACGAACATCGGCGGAGCGACGCCGCTGCCCGCCATGTCCGCCCCCACGCCTCCGCCGCCGGCCGCGACGCGCCCGATGGTGCCCCCGCCCGCGCCGCCACCCCGGCCTCCGTCCGCTCCCACTTTGCCCGGCATCGGGCTGCGTCCGGCGGTGCCGCCGCCGAGCGCTCCCAAGCCCGCCGTGCCGGCGCCCGCTGCTGGAGCGCCGAAGGCTGCCTCCGACGTGAAGCCGATCTCCATGAAAGCCGCACCCAAGAAAGAGACAGCCCGCATTCAGGTAGCTCCCCAGACCCAGAAGATGCCTGCGCAGGCCACGGTCCGGCTCAGCCAGCCTGCCTCGCTTTCGCCCGGGCCAGCCCCGGCGATTCGCACGACCTCCGCACCCGTTGTTGAAGAAGCGGGCGCCGGCGCCGATCCGATCGTCACCTGGTTGAGCATCGCCGCCGCCGTGTTTGCCCTCCTGGCTGCCGCGGTGACGGGTTATCTGGCTTACGGGGCGTAGCCCCCGACCGGTAAATTATTGCTGATTCCGCGGCCGGCGCGATTGCGCCCGGCCGGGTCCGTACGTCTCCCTCCTCCTTACTTATGTCCAGCCCCAACGTTGTCGCCGTGAACGAGTCGAATTTCGATGCCGAGGTCGTGAACAACGAGGCCCCGGTGCTCGTCGATTTTTGGGCCGAATGGTGCGGCCCGTGCAAGATGATCGCCCCGATCCTCGATGAGATCGCCAACGAGAAAGGGTCTGCCATCAAGGTGGCCAAGGTGAACGTGGACGAGAACCAGGGGCTGTCGTCGAAATTCGGCATCCGGGCGATTCCGACGTTGTTGCTTTTCAAGAACGGCAGCGTGCGGGAACAAATCGTAGGGATGACCAGCAAGCGGGATTTGATCGCGAAGCTGGAAGCGCTGGCGTAGCGGGGCAGACGATTGCGGATTGCGGATGGCGGATTGCGGAATGGAAACAGCCGGGAGCCGGTGAGCACTTTCAACGAAAAAGGCCGTCCTTGCGGACGGCCTTCTTCTGTTTAGGGATTCCGGAACCTGGATTACAGGGTGCGGCAGAAGTCTTCGAAACGGTCCATGCCTTTTTTGATGACATCGAGGCTGGTGGCGTAGCTGAGGCGGATCGTGCGGTCGTCGCCAAAGGCGGCGCCGGGGACGACGGCGACATTTGCCTTGCTGAGGAGACGGTCGGCGAAGTTCTGGGAGGTTAATGAAAGGCGGGAGATGTTCGCGAGGACGTAGAATGCGCCCAGGGGCTTGACGGCAGTGATTTGCGAGATGCTGGCAAGGCGGTTGAACATGTAATTGCGGCGGAGATCAAATTCATCGCGCATATCGGCCACGGGCTGCTGATCCCCGCGCAGGGCGGCGAGGCCGCCGTACTGGGAGAAGGAGCAGGGATTGGAAGTGGTGTGGCTCTGGATGGAGTCGATCGCCTTCGCGATCGGCTCGGGCGCGCCGAGATAACCGAGACGCCAGCCGGTCATCGCGTAGGCTTTTGAGAAGCCGTTGACGGTGATGGTCAGCTTGTAAGCGGTATCGGAGAGGCTCGCGACGGAGACATGCTCGGTGTCGTCATAGACCAGCTTCTCGTAAATCTCGTCGGAGAGGATGAGGATGTCCTCCTCGGCGGCGACCTCGACGATCTTCTCGAGCTCTTCCTTCGTGTAGACGGAGCCGGTGGGATTGCCTGGAGTGTTGAGGATGACCATCTTGGTGCGCGGAGTCATCGCGTTCTCGAATTCCTCGGCGGTCATCTTCCAGCCGTTCTGTTCCCTGGTCTGGACGAAGATCGGCTCGGCGCCGGCGATGCGGACCATCTCCGGGTAGCTCAGCCAATAGGGGCTGGGGATTACGACCTCGTCGCCCGGCTCGCAGGTGGCGAGGATGGCGTTGAAGCAGGATTGCTTGGCGCCGTTGGAGACGATGACCTGGCTGGGCTTGTACTCGATGTGATTGTCAGCGGCGAACTTCTCCGCGATGGCCTGGCGCAGGTCCGGGATGCCGGAGCTGGGGGTGTATTTCGTGAGTCCCTTGCCGAGGGCCTCGATGGCGGCGGCCTTGATGTGCTCGGGAGTGTCAAAATCGGGCTCGCCGGCGGCGAAGCCGCAGACGTCGATGCCTTCTGCTTTCATGGCTTTGGCTTTGGAATCAATGGAGAGGGTTAGCGATGGGGAGATGCTGCTCGCTCGTGTGGAGATGGACATAGATGTGGCGTTCAAAATGTGTGGTGGGGTAAGGTCAGGCAAAGTGGGCCTCAATCAAGGGTTTGAAATTATTTTCTTCGATTTGCACGATCTTCATCTCGCGTTCCGCATTTTCCGGCGAGTCCGAAGCGTGCGCAGCATTGACCATGATCGTCGAACCAAATTCGCGCCGGATCGAGCCGGGGGGCGCTTTTGAGGGATCCGTCGGGCCGAGAACCTCGCGGATTTTGCGCACGGCGTCCACTCCTTGATAGACCAGGGCGATGCATTTTTCCGTGCCGGGCTCGTTGCGGCGCCCGGCTGGGCATTCGCTCGGGGTCATCCCGGACATGAATTTGACGATGGACTCCCAGTGCTCGCGGCCGGCCAGCGGGCCGAGCAGATCGCCGAGGCGGCGCTGGACATCGTCGGAAAGCGGGAAGCCGAACTCGCGCTCGAACGCGAGGCGCGCGCGGATGCCGCTGGGCTCGCGGAGCTTGTCCATGAGGACATCGAGCACCGGGCGGTAGAATTCCTCCGCCTGCGCGACGGTCATCCGGTGGACCTTGAAGCCGATGATGTAAAGGCCGGTGCGGGAGAAGAGATCGATCACGCCGCCGGGGCGGGCATTCGGGAAGCGGAAATTGTCGGGCTTGATGAGGACAAGGGATTTTTGGACGGCGCTCCCGACGGGGAACTCGATGGCATCGTCGAGGAGGCCGGCGTCGCTGTCCGAGTAGGAGGCCCAGAGCTTGAGGTTCTCCGCCGCGCTGGCGACATCGGGCGGGGCGAGGACGGCGGGCTCGAAGTAGGTGACCTTTCCATTCTTATCCGCGATATAATCGCCGTAGGTATCGCGGATGGTCTCGCCGCTGGTGCGCTCATTGACGATGTGGCCGACTACGCCGCGGATTTTCAGCACCGCGTCATCGCCGCGGAAGACGAGCATCAGGACGCGGGGCTGGCCGTTGGTGCCATCCTGCTGGAAGTTCTTCAGCACGTACTCCTTGATGAGCTGCTGGGTGGTCCGGTGGCGGGGCTCGGGATCGGTGACGATGGTGGAGGCGTATTTTTCGGTGAGTTCCTTGCCCGGGGCGAACATGCGGGCGCCTACGATATCGAGACCGGTGCGGGAAATGAGGCGGGCAATGATGCCGCCGGTGCGCGATTTACGGATCGAGTAGGGGGTAACGATTACGTAGGATAATTCCTCTGCCATGGACGAAAAATGTCCGGCAGGTTAAGAGCGCGCCCCGGGGGCGTCAAGAAATAGACTTCCAATAGATTGGGCGCGTTTTTTGGGAGACTGCTTTTTGAAATTTATGCAGTCATTGCGGTTGGAAAAGGATTTCCAACCGCAAAGAGCACAAAGATCGCAAATGAAGGAGGCGCCCGAAACTGTTGGTTTCGGGCGGTAAGGGGTCGCAGGACAGTGTGGACCGGCGACCGAACGCCTCTCGCATCCCTCCGGGATGCTTGCCGCATTTGCGGTGATCCGGGGGTATCACCCGCTTAGGCGGGTTCAACCCCCGGATATGGGAACCCTCCGGGTTCCATTCGAGAACCGCGGGCTTGTGTTTCGCGGGCGCATTGCGCAATGAGGACGGCATGCCACTGATCGACAAGCCTTTGAGCGAACTCTGGACGTATATGGGGATCAATCCGCGGCCGGGGGATTTCGACGCGTATTGGGACGAGGCGGTGGCGGAGATGGAGGGGGTCGATCCGGAGGTGGAGCTGCGGCTGGCGCCGTTCCAGGCGCCGCAGGCGGAGTGTTTCGATCTCTTCTTTACCGGTGTGGGCGGGAGCCGGGTCCATGCGAAATACCTCAAGCCTGTGGGCTGCCGCGAGGCGCGGCCGGCGGTGCTGCAATTCCACGGGTATAGCGGCGATTGCGGAGACTGGGTCGAGAAGCTGCCGTATGCCGGGCTCGGGTTTTGTATTGCGGCGCTCGATTGCCGCGGGCAGGGGGGGATCAGCGAGGATCTGGGTGGTGTGCGGGGCAATACCTTCAAGGGGCAGATCATCCGGGGGCTGGACGATGACCCGCGGAAGTTCACGTTCCGGCAGATTTTTTTGGATACGGCGCAATTGGGGAAAATCGTGGCGTCATTCGAGGAGGTGGATGCCGAACGCCTCGGCGCGATGGGGGGGTCGCAGGGCGGGGCATTGGCGCTCGCCTGTGCGGCGCTCTTCCCGGGGATCAAGCGGGCGGCGGCGTGTTTTCCGTTCCTGTGCGATTATCAGCGGGTGTGGGAGATGGACCTGGCGGAGAATGCGTACGAGGAGTTGAAGACGTATTTTCGCCGGTACGATCCGCTGCATGTGAGGCAGGAGGAGATTTTTACCAAGCTTGGGTATATCGACGTGCAGCATCTCGCGCCGCGCGTACGGGCCCATGTGTTGATGGGGTGCGGGCTGATGGACAAGATTTGCCCGCCCTCCACGCAATTCGCGGTGTACAACAAGATTCCGGGGCAGAAGGAGATCGCGATCTACCCGGATTTTGCGCACGAAGCGTTGCCGGGGTTTAATGACCGGGTGTTTCAGTTTTTGGGGAAGCTGTAGGGGGGTGGGGGCTACGGCATTGTCCCGGAGGGACAGCCCGAAATTAGCCGGGGGCGAAAGCCCCCGGTCAAACCCGGCAATGTGGCACGCCCCGGAGGGGCGGAAGAGATTTCACCATAGATAGCGCTCGTCGTATTCCACCAAACCGCGTTTCAGGAACTCCACATATTCCTCCTGAAACGACTTCTTACGGTGATGCTCCTCCTGGCGAAGGATGTAATCCGTCACGGACTCCAGTTGTGATGCACCCACGGTAAACGCTCCATACCCATCCTGCCACATGGCATCGTGCTCGCCGATTTGCTCATGCATCCAGCGCGATGACGCGGCCTTGAGATCGCGAACAACGTCCGCGAGACAATGTGTGGCGCGGAGACCAATCAGGAGATGGATATGATCATTGGTGCCGCCAATAGCTTCTGGAACTCCATTCATGTTGTTCATAACGCCACCGACGTAGGCGTGTAAACCTTCACGCCAGGAAGTGGTGATGATGGGAATGCGATCTTTCGTGCTGAAAACCAGATGATAATGAAGCGAGAGATGGGTGGATGGCATGGCCCCGATTGTCCCTCACATGTAATGACGGGAAAGTCGAAAAGCGAAATCTCTTCCGCCCCTCCGGGGCGTGGTGTTTCGCGCTTGAACCGGGGGCTTTCGCCCCCGGCTAATTTCGGGCTGGCCCTCCGGGCCAAGATCCTGCGTGGCTGTACCGCGCGGCCGAATTACAGCATTTCCGGAAGACATGGAGCGATGCGGCGATTGCAAAAGTGGGTTTTGCAGCAACCCGATGGGGTAATTAGGAACGCTTCGCGCTACAACATTCCTAGAATTGTTCTAAGAGGGCTTTTGGGGCGCCACCTTGAACAACTCCGCGCCGTGCGGGGCGACGGTGATGGTGTAGCCGGTTTGCTGGATGCCGATGTCCTTTTGGCGCCAGAGGTCGCGGAGGGATTGGGGGCCGGTGAGTTTGAGCGCGGACCATTGGACGGAGACATCGGCGGGGGCGTTGCCGCGGTTGAAAAACGCGACGGCGGTGCTGCCGTCGGCAAGGGGCTTGACCCAGACTTCCTTCTGGCCATCCTGCGTTGCCCGCCAGCCTTGCCGGCCGAGTGAATCCTGGTTCACGGCCAGGACTTCGTCATTGCTGAAGAGGCTGACGATGAAGGGGCTCATCTTCGTCATGTCGCAGCCGATGAGGAGCGGGGCGGAGAGCATGCACCAGAGGGTCATGTGGGTGTAATTCTCGTCCGGGGTCAGCTTGCCGTTGCCGATCTCCAGCATGTCGGGATCGTTCCAATGGCCGGGGCCGGCCCATTGCTGGAGGCCGTTCTGGTTGAAGCCATGCCATTCGACGCTCGGCCAATTGTCGCTGATATCGCCGGTGGTGCGCCAGAGATTGCCGCCGGTGGCGGCGCCCCATTCCCAGACCCTGCCCATGCCGTACTGGCAGAAGCTGAAGACGATGTCGCGATCCACGCCGTCCAGCGAGGCGCGCATTTTGGCATAGGGGGCCTTGTCGAGATCGAGCTCGATGGGGGCGGCCGCCGTGGGGTTGAGTTTCTGCGCCTCGGCGTGCAACA